>MDTD01063669.1_pt1 | contig 93028 bp, 83 predicted proteins | sample 811221 | NCBI WGS metagenome assembly MDTD01 (sample SAMN05326646, study PRJNA326480) | marine metagenome | isolation source: seawater | place: Pacific Ocean: South West | collected 2011
AACGCACCTCTGCTGTTAATGCCGCAGGTGACACAGCATCGGTTTGTGGCGAAAAATTGTACAAAACCGTAACTGTTTCACCCACATCAAGCTCTGTGTCTGTGTGATCATCACTAAGTGCAAATGAACCGGACACATCTTCTGTGATTTCTAAATCCTCAAGGGGGAGAACCACGTCCCCAGTATTGGTCAATTCGAAACTCCACTGGGACACATCACCAACAAAAGTGACCGCGGACACCGCTGTGTTTTCAACCGACACAGAAGCATAGCTGCCTTGCCCATTTAAGTTGACTTGCTGTTCATCTAAACCTCCACCCAAATCAAAGGCCAGCACTGCCAATACATCCCCACCACTCACAGGTTGATAATGCACGTCCACCTCGAGCGCCTCGCCTTCATCTAAATTATCGAAACTGTCTGCTTCGTACGAAAAACCTGCGTCTCCCGTAAGTTCTAAACCATTCACCTCTAACGGGCCTACCCCGTTATTGGTGAGCGTGAGGGTGCGGGTGATCACTGACTTTCCATGAGCCAATGCAGGGCCAAAGTCTCCATCAAAACCCGGTTCCCAATCGAGCGTGGCCGCGGGGGCAATGGCACGAGCACTAACGGTCACAGTGAGCAATGGTTGGTTTGGATCGTTGGTTTCGATTTGCAGAAGGATTTGCATCGGTAATGGGCTGGATAAACTCCCAGAAGGAGAAAAAGAAACGACAAAAGGCTGGTTGGTCCCTGGGCTGAGGGCCACGTCGTTGACCGTTTCAAAATGAAAGGCCCCGTTTTGATTGGCTGGGACAGAGCAATTACTCAGCGCATTTAACAAGCAGCTGCCGGTAATACTCAATTGACCTGCGCCTACATTTTTGACCCAAAATGTTTGGCTACCCGTTTGGTTCACTGCCACATCGCCAATATCCAAAGTGGCAACATTTAAATTGCTGCATGTATCTGGTGTGCCCGTACACAAGCTGCCGTTGGGCAGTTTTTGGGTTGTGGCCGTCACCGGTAAATTAAACCTCGGGTGTAACTCTTGCGCTTCATTCGCCAAAACGATTTTTATGTTTGCGGTTTTAGACTCTGGTGCCACCGAATCAGACGCTGCGGTGAATTGAAGACTGAGCGACTGTGTGCCATTGGGTTGTAATATAAGGTTTTGCCATTGGCTGGCATTGACAATGGTGAACCCTTCCGCATCACCGTCAAAAACCACGGAATCAATGGGGAGGGGAATGGTGCCAATGTTTTGGATTTGGACTTGAGAGACGCTGGAAGAAGTCCCATCAAAGACCATACCAAAATCCACTGATAAGGGGGATGCAGATAAATCGCCGAACACCCCGGTCCCCGTAATCGATATGTCTTGCGCCGCAAGTCCATCCTCAAATTCTAACTGCAAAACTTTGTTGTAACCGGTCTCAGTACTCGCAGAGAATGAAATGGGAAACAAACGTGTTTCACTTTCCGCAATCGCTGACAGGTCTGAATCTTCTAACGTAAACGGGTTTTCTAAACCATCGTCAAACCAGGTCATGCTTTGCAAGCGCAAGGGACCACGACCCGTGTTGCTTAAAGCAAGGTTTAAAGTCACCGTTTCGCTGGCCACCAAAACATCTCCAAAACCAACGGCTTCAGCCTCGGGCACAGGGTCGATGGGACGTGCTTCAAAACCAACTGCGGCGTCGGATAAGGCCGGGTCGTCTGATGTAATGAGTAAGGTGCTCAAAACACTCGTTAGCTCGTCGTCAGATGAAACGCTTATGGTTTGAGGCTCATAGACGATGGAAAAAGAAATATAAGTGGAGGGGTCCTCAGAGTTGTAAGTGGTGATGGTGAAAGGAAAGCTGGTTTCGCTACCAAAAACCAAAGAAAAAGCACTGTCACTGGCGCCGTCCAACACCATGCCCAAAACCACCATCTCGGCATTGGCCACGTTATTGCTTAAATGAAAGTTGGCAGACTTTGTTTCTCCAACGCGAACGTCACCCATTTCAAAAACACTGTCTAACGCGACTTTATTTCCAGATTCATCGTAAACGGTTAAGCCCGGCGTCACTTTCCCTGTCCCGGCAAGCGTCAACACAGGGTCTTCATACATATTTGAAAGCAAGGTAACGTTTGCTTGGAACGCGCCCAAGTCTTGTGCATCAAATCGTAACGTCCAAGCTTCTTTATCGCCCGGTGCGAGAGTTATGGGGAACTCAAGTTCGTCGACAACAGAAAAAGAAGAGTCCTCTAAACCAGATAAACCGCTGATTTCAACAGCAACAGGGCCCGTATTTTCTATCTCAATTCCCAAGTCGGTTTGATAGCCCTGGAAAACCTCTCCAAAATCCAAAGCGGTCGGAGAGAACGCGAGGGTTCCCGGAACCACTTCACCGCCAATTGATACAGAATGGTAACGGCCCTCTTCTCGCGTTGGGGCTTCGATTGTAAGGCTTTGCGAAATCGCACCGATTTCATTTAAAGCCACTTTAACGGTAAGGGTTACGCTGTTGTTCGGTTCAATTTGCACCGGCAAAGAGGGCCCATCTAAGGTCACCGAGTCGTTCGCTTCCCCCCAAACAAAATCGAAGATGGTCAAAGGCCCCTGTCCCGTATTGTTGAGGGTTAAGGACAAGGACGCCTCGCCCGTTTCTTGGTAGAGCATGGGGCCAAAGTCTAAGGTTTCAGGGTCTAAACCCATCACAGGATCTACCGTCAACGAATTAAGAGCGAGAACCGCCACATCCTCAGGAAATAGCGGGTCGTTGTTTTCTACTTCTAAATGTCCTTCATCCACTTCACCGCTGAATCCCGTGGCCTGGTAAATGACAGACAAGAGGTATGCGTGCTCAAGTTGGTGGACACCGCCATCGGTATCATTGAAAAGGAAACCTCCATCAGCATCCAGCCACTCTTCAAAAACAACGCCGGCATCGTTCTGTTCCATTCCCCCCGCTAAATTCAAAGGCAGTGCATCCAATGGACCCAACGCGTATTTCTCTGAGGTATCTGCGTTCAAACGAATGTCGTCGATGCGCAAATTGCCTTGGCCCTCATTCACCACTACGATCTGTGCTTTTCGTTGCTGACCCAAAATCACATGTCCCATATTCAAAGGCGCATCTGAATCCAAGGACAGGAGCCTGTTACCCTTTTTCCTATAAAGGTGTAACGAAGGTTTTTCTTTTACATCGGCGCGGACCTCAACACTCAAAGGCTCTTGAACATCGGTATGAATTTCCAACGAGTCTGCCGCCAGACCCAAGCTGTCTAAGCCCAAAAAAGTGACTTCGAGGATCTGAGTTTGGTCCACTTGCAGCGTTAAGGGGAGCGTTACTTCGGAGAAAGAAAAAGCCTCTCCTGTGCTCCATTCAATCTGCTCCACCACCAAAGGTGCATCGCCGATGTTTGTTAAGGTGATGGTGTGCTCTTGCGGGAAATTCACAAAGGCATCTTCGAATACCACCAAGCCTGGCTCGGCGGACAATTGCCCCTGTAAGCCAAACCCCTTCAAATCAATGCTGGTGGCGATGTTCTCCTCGTCGTTCCCGTAACCATTCAGACTTAAAGATCCGGTGATCAGCCCGGGCGATGATGGGGCAAAAAACAAATCAAAATCATACGTAGAGGCCGCCTGCCCCGCCTCGTTAAAACACGTGTTTTGCTCACAGACGGGATAGTCTGTACTGCAATCTTCCGACCCCGAACACGCCTCAATAAAAGATGACAAATAGGTGGTTTCTAGCAGTTCTTCAGGAAAAGATTCGAATTCACCAGTATTGGGATTCACCAACCACCCTGTCACGGCGATCACCGAATCACTTGACCCTAAGTTACGTACATACACCTTTTCGAATTTACTGGTGCCAATCATCACGTTACCGAAATCGATTTCTAAGATGGAGGCGGTTTGGTTGCCATCGGGACTGTTCCCAATCCATATTTCAGGGTCCCCTTTGAATTCAGCCTGGAGTTCTATTTTGGTGAGTCCTGTTTCCCCTGTGTGCACCAGTTGTAATTCACTAAAGTCGGCCGTGGCATCTTCAGGGGTGTGCTCCACGGTAAAGGTAAAAGTATCGCCTGCCTGGAGGACATGGGACATACTACCGCTCGGGTAGACAGCAAACTCACCATTGGGATCGTTGTTCACGGTCACATGCTGAATCTCTAAAGACACGCGGCCGGCATTCTCCACCACCACGGTTCGCTGAATGCTCACCCCCAAACGCTGCGCGCCAAACTCCACCGGCCCCGGCTCTACGGGCTGTAACTGGCCCATGAGGACCCCACCATCTTCAGACAAAACCGGCGCCTGGTGGCCTGCGTCTTGGTTGCCTTCATCCACCGGCAAACCACGGCAAATGCCGTTCACACAAGCCCGGCCCGCAGGACATTCGTCATCGAATAAACAGGCATCGTTATCTGGATTGGGTGGTTTGGGCTCGTTGCAACTTCCCCCGGCCAACAAAGGCAGCAAGAAAAAGGCACACACACAAACCTGCAAATGGTTTCGCCAACCTGCCATGAAACCTCCAAAAGGCTTTAAATTAAGGTGTTTAATCCCCCAAAAGGGTAGCACCAAACCCACACAGGGGCGAGCAAAGGACCCCAAATTTCTTCGCGGGCCGATCTTGCGCAGTGGGGGTGGGCAAACTATAGGCAGTAGTCGAGAATTCGCTTTGAAATGAGGTACTTTCGTGTTTCGAAAAGTTTTGATCGCCAACCGAGGAGAAATCGCCGCACGCATTATTCGGGCATGTAAAGCAGTGGGTGCACAGGCGGTTGCAATTTATTCGAGCGCAGATGCCAACTCCCCCCATTTAAAACTGGCAGACGAAAGCATTTGTATCGGGCCCGGTCCCTCTTCAGACAGCTACCTCAATCAAGAGGCCATTTTGCAAGCTGCTTTACAAACAGAATGCCAGGCCATTCATCCTGGCTTTGGGTTTCTTTCTGAAAACGCGCGTTTCACCCAACGCTGTAAACAACAAGGGCTTACTTTCATTGGTCCCGAAGCCTCGCACATCAGTTTGATGGGCGACAAGGCCAGAGCGCGTGAAACCATGAAAGCACATGGTGTTCCGGTGCTGCCAGGCTCCGAAGGATTGCTCGGCTCCGTTGAAGATGCCCAAACGTTGGCCAACGAAATGGGTTACCCCATTTTACTAAAAGCAACGGCAGGTGGCGGTGGCAAAGGCATGCGCATTTGTCGCTCTGCTGATGAACTGCCTGCACTGTATCAAGATGCCGCTCGCGAAGCAGAAAAAGCCTTCGGTAACGCTGATTTGTATATGGAGAAATACATCGAGGGCGGACGTCACATCGAATTTCAGATTTTGGCAGATCATTACGGCCAAGTCATTCACCTGGGCGAACGCGAGTGTTCTATTCAGCGCAACCACCAAAAACTCCTGGAAGAAGCTCCCTCGACAAACCTTTCTCCGCAGCAAAGAAACGAACTTGGCGAAACCATCGTCAATGCCTTGCGTGAAATCGGTTACATCAATGCGGGCACCATGGAATTTCTCATGGACGGTGATGGCAAACTCTATTTCATGGAAATGAACACCCGCATTCAAGTGGAGCACCCGGTCACCGAAATGGTCACTGGCGTGGATTTGGTGGCATGGCAACTTCGCATTGCCGCTGGTCAAGCACTTTCGCTGAAACAAGAAGACATTGAAATCAAAGGTCACGCCATCGAATGCCGGATCAATGCGGAAGACCCCAATGCGAATTTTCAACCTCAACCCGGATTGATCGAGACGTACCAAACACCCATCAATAATGATGCTGACGGCCTTCGTTTTGATACGCACATCGAGGAGGGCTATAAAATTCCCCCCTATTACGATTCCATGATTGGGAAAATGATCACCCATGGCGATGACCGCAATGAAGCCATTGAGCGGATGAAAGAAGCCCTTTCCAATACGAAGGTTATTGGCGTGCCCACCACCATCAACCTACACCAACAGATTTTGCGCCACACCGACTTTTTAACCGGCAAATACACCTGCCAATTTTTAGGCGATCACCTTAAAGAACTCACCACCGCACCAGACGCTTAGGAGACATCATGGCTCGATTGCAGCTCATGCCCATCGGTACTGAAATGAAAACACCTCTCCCCGCTTTTTGGGAAGAGCTGAATGAGAAAGATCAAAATTTAGACGTCAAAAGAAACGAAGTGAAAGCGGGCTGGGGCGAAAAGTACCAACAACGGGTCCATCAAAAAGGCAAACGGACCACCCATGAACGCATTGCGGCCTTGGCAGACAACCCAGACCAAATTTTCCCGGTGGGCACCTTTGTCAACGATGGGGAAATCTTTGGTGGCGAAAGAGGACGCCCATCACCGGCAGCGGGCGTCATCACCTCATTTGTTAAGGTCAACGGGCTTTGGACCATGGTCATCGCCAACGACAACACGGTGGCATCCGGATCATGGTGGCCGCAAACCCCAGAAAAAATCATCCGTGCCCAAAAAATGGCATTGAAGCTGCGCATCCCAGTCATTTACTTGGTCGATTGCTCCGGTCTGTTTTTGCCCGAACAAAGTAAAACCTTTCCTGGCGCCACCGGTGCTGGACATATTTTTAAAATGAACAGCGTGCTGAGCGCTGCCGGGGTTCCACAAATCGCAGGCGTCTTTGGAGACTGCATTGCCGGCGGGGGCTATATGCCCATCATCTCGGATAAAGTATTCATGACCGAGCAAGCATATATGGTTATTGCTGGAGCTGCATTGATTCAAGGCGCCAAGAGTCAAAATCTGTCTTCCTTAGACATTGGTGGGGCAGATGTACACGTTCATTTATCCGCTTGTGCCGATGAACGGGTTCCTGACGATGACACTTGTCTACTTCGAATCAGCCAAGAGATTCAAAAACTGGGTTCTTCGGCAGCGGATTACTACCGACAAGGTTTCGCGCCACAGCCACCGTCCTTTTCGAGCGAGGAACTCAACGCTGTTATTCCTGCCTCTGGCACACAACCATATGACGTCAAAGAAGTGATCAGTCGACTGGTGGATGATTCCTTGTTTTGGGAACTGCTGCCCGAATTCGGGCAAGAAGTGATGGTGGGTGTGGGACGCATTAACGGGCTGTATGTGGGCTTAATCGCTAACAACCAAATGCTCTCCGATCACCCGCACCAACAAGGACAAAAACGGCCCGGTGGCATCTTGTATCGCGAAGGGGTGAGTAAAATCTCCATCTTCTCTCGAGCCTGTAATGACGACGGAATTCCGGTGGTTTGGCTGCAAGATATTTCAGGTTTCGATATTGGGACCGAAGCCGAAAAGCAAGGTTTGCTGGGCTACGGTTCATCCTTGATTTACACCAACTCTACCAATGAAACGCCCATGATCACTGTTTTGTTGCGCAAGGCGTCTGGCGCTGGCTATTATGCTATGTCTGGTTTGCCTTACGATCCGGTGCTACAACTCTCCACGCCCATCACCCGTTTATCGGTGATGGAGGGGCGTACCTTGGCCATCGGCGCTTTCAACAGCAAATTGGACGACAACTTCCAAATCATCACCGAAGACGAAGAAGAACGTGAGGCCATTGCCAAAGGCATGAAGGAAGTCGAAGATCGGATCGAGCAAGATATGGACCCATTCAAAGCGGCCAAACAAATGGATACCGACGAGGTGGTCAAACTTTCAGAGGTGCGTGCCTACTTGGAGGCGGCAGTGGAAATGTGTTACCAAACGTACGGCACCCGACGCATCAAAAACCCACGCATCTGGTCGTTGCACGATCTTTCTTTGGCCACCGGAGGTTTGAGGTAATGAAAAGCCAAGCTTTAAAAAAACAAGGTCAAAGCCCCATTCAATTTTGCGCGCCTGGCGTGGGTTATTTTTCCCCACAAATTGCTTCTGGTGCCTTGGTCGAAGGCGGACAGGTGGTGGCCATTTTGGAATGCCTGGGACAAAAAAAACAGCTCCGGGTTCCCGATGGTGGCATCGGCCGTGTGACCTGGAACAATGCACAAACCACCCGTCAAGCTGTGGGCTATGGCGACGTCTTGGGCACCTTCAGCCCTTGGGCAGGCGCCGAAACGGAAGGCAGTGCCTCTGAAACCGCCAGTGCCCAAAAAGTTGCTTTTCAGGCCCCCATGGAAGGCCTCTTTTACACCAGACCCGACCCGGAGAGCCCCGCATTCGTGACCCAAGGTCAAACCTTAAACAAAGGCGACCAAGTGGGGCTCATCGAAGTGATGAAAACATTTTACCCCATTTACTATGAGAACGACGCACCCAAACAAGTAACCGCCATCATTGTGGAAAATGCGCAACCTGTTGAAATCGGCACACCTTTGTTTGACTTGGCTTAACTGCTTTTTTCTTGTTCGCGAATAAAAGTGACCAAACGGTAATAAAAGTTAAGGTGCTCAAACCCGCTGACCCAGTGCTCGCCCACATCGGCAATCTGTCCAACCTGATCAAAATGATCGGCTGCAATGCACCCCAGAAAATCACCCCACACCATGGAGCGGGTGGTGACCACCCCGTCATTTGGCTCTTTTAAGCCTTTCGGTCCTGACTCTGCCAATACGGTCCCTGTGGCCCAAAGCAAGGGCTCTAAAATATCGATGTTTTCTAAGAGTCCCCACCTGCTCTTGCTGCAAATATCATCGGCGCTCTGCAGGCTTGAAACCCCGGCAATGCTGTAAATTGGAAACCCGACGGGGTCGGGGTGTTTTTTGTTGAACTTGTTCATCCCTGCCAACGAGAGTTGCTGTAAAGAACGATCGAGACGCGGCTCCCACGAATCTCCGTCTTTGGCGTTTTCGTCGTCAAATTCTTGGGTATCTAACCGGCCGATGATCCAGCCCATGGTTCGTGACACCGGATCAAAAGCCCCTTTGGGTGCCTTTAAAACATAATCAGCCAAAGGGGTTCCCAAATGTGGCGTAGCAATGGTGATTAAAGAGGCCACTTTATTTTCATAACCCAAAGCAGAAATGACATATCGACTGTCGACCCCCCCTTGGGAGTGGGCGATGATGTGTAATTTTTCGGACCACGTCTCGTACAAAATGTCATCAATGATTTTTGCCAACTCTTCACTGCGCTCTTCCACCCCTTGGAAAGGTGGAATGGTGGCATTATAAACCTCTTCACCGTGGCTTTGCAGGTACTCCTTCACCCGGAAAAAATAGTCCAGCTTGCCCATTCGGTTGAACCCCATGAACCCATGCACCAAAAGAACCGGATAAGGTGCGCCTCGCCGAGGACCGGGTTTCAGTGCGAACTGCTGGGTCACCTCTTCTTGAATCACCTGTAACTTTTTGGGTTGGTTTTCAGCCGCAAAGGTGGTGCCCAAGCTGCAAAAGCCAAAAAATGCCACTAAGCCATAAAGAATGTTAAGTTTCTGTTTCAAGTGGTACGCCTCAGGTTCAATATAAAACAAATGGGTTTCGGATCCTATGATGAATAAATGGTTCTTGTCTTTTTTATGCATTTTTATGCTGGCGGGCTGTGACACACCCGAATGCGTTGAAAATTGTGAGGAAAATCCCTCCCAACCGCCTGCCCCACCCTCTTATGATGACACGTGCTGGGGGCTCGCCTACCAATCCGGCACCCAGCTGGACGACAACAAACCCACCAACGCCACCTGTGAAACGGAATTGCTGTTCGATGAAAACATTTTACTCATTGGTGATTTGGGAGAAATGCAAGTTCATCTGGATGCAGCCTTCGATGGGCAACAACTCTACTTGGTTTATAATTTTGCCGACTCTGAAACCGAGGGCATGGGAGTCGCCGGCCGAGTCCTTCAGTGTGACGGGTCCCTCGGGGCCGAAACCACCATTGCCAGTGGCACCTTAACCCAATCCGATCCACAAATCGCTCTGGCAGGCGAGCACCTGATGGTGGCCTGGCAAAAAGATGACCCAGGCCAAAGCCCCGCCAACTTGTCCATGCTTGTCCAAGCCTTCGACACGTCTTTCACCCCCTTGCTCGCCAATGAGCAAGAACTCAGCATGGCCCGAAATGGTGTTGTTCAAACAAAAAACGTTTGGATGCCGGCCATCATCCCAGCCTACAGCGAGGGGTTTTGGGTGATCGGCGCCAGAGGACATGATGCTGCCACCGCCTTTCAAGCCTTTGCCCAGCTGATTCACTCCAACGGTGAAATGCAGTGCGACTCCATTGATTTGAATTTGGAACCCGCCATCGGTCAGGTATATCCAGTGGCCGCCAGTGGGGGTGGAAAAATTATCGCTGCTTGGGAAAGCCACCAAGCCGAAGGCTCTGAAATAGAATTCGTGCACACCGCAAATGGTTTTTTGCACACCGGTCAAACCCAAATCACTTTTGGTACCGGTGAAGCCCAACGGCCCGCAGTGGCGCTGAGCCCCGATGGGGAACGGGCAGCCCTGGCCTACGCCATCCAAAACGGAGGCACTTGGCGCACTTATTTGGCCCACCCCGACCATTTAGACACCATCATTTCTGTGGGCAACGCGAACCAAAGTGCCCATTCTCCCGCAGTGGCTCTGGGAGAAAACGGAGGTCTTATTTTCTGGCTTGAGAATGTGGCTGGCACCAAAAACCGAGCGTACTACCAGGCTTTTGTTTGGGAGGACAATGGCTACGCGCTGCAGGGCAGCCCCACCGATATGGGGGATGAAACGGTCCTGCCCTACGCCCCCGTTATGTTACATTTGGGTGCCGATCATTACTTCATGGGTTGGATGGCGGGAAATCATCCGAATTATCAGGCATATGGACGCTTTGTCGCACCGTCCCAACTCCAGTGAACTGCCATTGCCAGTGCAGATCTAAAACGCTACACCACATTCAGATAACGAGGGGTTTTGAATGAATCGTAAGCACAAACTACTTACCAAAGAATGGTTGCTCGGCATCCCGTTCTTCTTGATGCATCTCACGCCACTGATGCTCATTTGGGCAGGCTTTTCTTGGGAAGGCGTGGCTTTGTGCGTGGGATCTTACTTTTTGCGTATGTTTGGTGTCACCGCTGGCTACCACCGCTACTTCTCCCACCGCACCTACCAAATGAATCGATTCTGGCAGTTCTGTATGGCTTTTTTAGCCCAAACTTCCGCCCAAAAAGGCGTCTTATGGTGGGCCGGCCACCACCGGCATCATCACCGCTATTCCGATGAACCCAACGATGTTCACTCCCCAAAGCAACACGGCTTTTGGTACTCCCACATGGGCTGGCTCATGGCCGAACAATGGCAAGACACCGAAACCGATCGCGTGAAGGACTTGGCCAAATACCCCGAGTTGGTTTTCCTGGATCGTCACTATTTGATTCCACCGGTCTTGTACGCCGTTGCCATCTTCTTCGTTTTTGGTTTTCACGGTCTGGTATGGGGCTTTTTTGTGAGTACCATCTTCTTGTTCCATGGCACGTTCACCGTTAACTCACTGAACCACGTCATCGGTCACCGCAACTACCAAACCACCGATACCTCCACCAACCACTGGTTTTTGGCACTCATCACCATGGGCGAAGGCTGGCACAACAACCATCACTTTTACCAACGGTCTGCTGCCCAAGGTTGGCGCTGGTACGAATATGACGCGTCCTACTATATTCTCAAAATGGCCTCGTGGGTGGGCATTACTAAAGGTGTGAGCAAGCCACCTGTCCACGTGATGCAACGCACCCAAAAGCGCGTTGCCCAAAAAGCCGATGGCGTCTTACAAGATTTGCTCGAGTCCGCCGGCCGCACCCGCGAACTGATGAGAGCCAAGATGGCCGAATACGAGCTAGAATTCGCCCGTAAAAAAGAAGCAACCCATGAGGCTTGGAGCGACAAAGTAGAAACCATGCAAGCCGAAATGGACGCCCTTTACCAAAAAGCCAAAGAAAATATTGAACACAAGAAGCACAGCATCTCTTCGGAGCTCGATCGTTTTGCCACTCAAGGTAAAGAATCTTTTGAACGGTCCGTACAAGCCCTCGATAAAGAACTGGCCGAACTCAAAGAAAACTACTACGAGGTTTTAGAGCAATGGCGTCACAGCTTTCATCTCGAAGGGTCTGTCCTTCCCGCATAATTTTTTGCCTCCTGGTTTTGGGTTGCCTCTCCGCCTGCTTGTTAAGCGATGGGCACCCCCTTCAATCCAACTGCAATCAAGCCCATTTTGAATTCGATCGCATTCTTAATGATGGCACGAAATGCAGCAATTTTAGCTACAGCGACTGTGGGTCTGCAGGAAGAGCCAGTGAATGCATTAATTTTTGTGCCCATGATACCTGCCAATCCACTGAATGCAGCACGGATGCCGACTGTGCTATCTTTGGTACCGCGGTGTGTGAGGACTACATCGTAAGTGATGTAAACTATGGAAAATGGTGCAATTTTGTTGAAAGCTATGGTGGCTCCAGCGATTGTGGCTGCGTTTGCACGTGTATAAACGCTGGAGGTTCCAACTGTTCGGCAACATGTGCTAATTCTAACTGATAAATCGGTATTTCTGCCGCCTTACAGAATAGGATCAGCGTCATGTCTGAGCACGCCTGCAAACCCATCTCAGAAATAGCCCAGCAACTCGATCTTCCCAAAGAATATGTGGAGCCACATGGTCATAATAAAGCCAAAGTGCATCTGGATGTTCTCAAAGGCAGGCAAAGACGTGAAGGCAGTAAATACGTCTTGGTCAGCGCCATCACGCCCACACCTTTGGGTGAAGGCAAAACCACCACCACCATTGGTTTAGGCATGGCGCTTTCTCAACTCGGGCACAAAAGTTGCGTGAACCTCAGACAAAGCTCTTTAGGCCCAGCCTTCGGAATTAAAGGGGGTGGCGCAGGCGGTGGCTTGAGTAAGGTCATTCCACTGGAAGAAAGTATCCTCCATGTCACCGGTGACATTCACGCCATCTCGCAGGCACACAATCAAATTGCCGCACTGGCGGACGCCAGCTTGTTTCACGATAACCCACTGAACATGAACCCGGAACAAATCCAAATCCGGCGCGTGGTAGATGTGAATGATCGCTGCTTACGCGAAGTGACCATTGGCCAAGGTAAAAGAATCAACGGTGTCGAACGCGCCACCGGTTTCGATATTTCTGTGGCCAGTGAACTCATGGCGATTTTGGCGCTTGTGGACGGTCAAAGTCAAAAAGAAGCTTTGCTCGACCTCAGAGCGCGCATTGGTAAAATGGTGGTCGCTTTCGACCACGACGGCAACCCCGTTACCGCAGACGACCTCAAGAGCGCTGGTTCAGCCACGGTTATCATGAAAGAAACCTTAAAACCCACGCTGATGCAAACCACCGAAGGCACGCCAGCCTTTTTGCATGCAGGTCCTTTTGCGAATATCGCACACGGTAACTCGTCCATTTTGGCTGATCGCCTCGCACTCAACTTTGCCGATGTGGTGGTCACCGAGGCCGGCTTTGGTGCAGACATTGGCGGTGAAAAATTCTTCAACATTAAGTGTCGTGCCTCCGGGCTCGTCCCCGATGTGGCCGTATTGGTCACCACCATTCGTGCACTCAAGAGTCACTCCGGTGCGTTTGATATTAAGCCGGGCAAGCCGCTCCCTGAAGAACTGACCCACGAAAACACTGATCACGTCACTGCGGGCGCAACCAATATGGTGGCTCAGATCAAAAACCTTCAAAAATTTGGTATCCCTGTGGTGGTGGCGCTCAACCATTACCCCGACGATCACGAATCCGAAGTGAGTGTGGTGCGGCAAATGGCGCAAAAAGCAGGTGCGGTTGACTTTGCAGTCTCCAAGGTCTTTGGCGAAGGCGGCAAAGGTGGTCTTGAGCTGGCAGAAAAAGTCATGGCCGCATGTGACCTCCCCAAAGAATTTAAGCTGCTCTACCCCGATGAAATGAACATTCGAGACAAAATCCGAACCCTGGCCCAAGAAATCTACGGGGCTGACGATGTGTCTTTCGAAGACATTGCCGGCGCGCAGATCGATCAGTTTGAGAAGGCTGGTTTCGGTAACTTGCCTATTTGCATGGCCAAGACGCATTTGAGTTTATCACACGATCCAAAACTCAAAGGAGCCCCTTCGGGCTTTACCTTCCCCATTCGCGAAGTGCGCGCCAGTGCCGGGGCCGGCTTCATCTACCCGCTCGCCGGGAACATGCGAACCATGCCAGGCTTGGGCAAAAGTCCTGCCGCCCATCAAATCGACATTGATGAGGATGGCAATGTGGTGGGGCTTTTCTAAGAAAGAATGAAACAAAAAGACAAGCACTACCCCTACCGCAACGAATACCGTCTACACCTTAACGCAGATGCAGATGACCGCAGTCCAGGGGCCGCGGTCACCGTTGCACTTTGCGGGCATTGGGAACACGACGGTTCTTGTCGTTGGCCTCATTATTCATTCATTTCTCAAACCGAAAATGGCTTACATCGACTGGTGGTTGAATTCGATGCCCCAGCCAATGAACTCCAAGAGGTCATCACGCGAATTGAAGCAGCACTCAAAGCAGGACAGCTCAAAGGACCCGATGGACGTCTTTCAGAATGGCAGTTCTTAAACGGAGCGTTTTGATGCTTGTTGTTTTTGATTTAGATGGCACCGTCATTGATTCTACCCAGGCGCTTTTAACAGCACAGGAAGCCGCATGGGCCAGTGTGGGGCTCCCTTGCCCGCCCCCCGAAGCGATTCTCGACCTCATTGGTTTACCCTTAAGGCACACCATGAAAACACTGGCCCCCGATCAAGATCCCGATGCTTTGGCCGAAGCCTATTCCAAAGCCTACGTAGCGGCGGCCACTGAACATGAACAACTCTTTGATGGTATGACAGATCTTTTTGCACGCCCATTTCGCGCGGCTGTTGCCACGGGTAAAAGTCAAAAAGGGGCCGATCGCGCTTTAAAACAATGTGGTCTCTATGACCGGTTCGAAATTATCCTTGGGGGCAATTCAGTCCCTAACCCTAAACCCCATCCCGATATGTTGTATAAAATAATGGATGCCACGGGGACTCAAGACTTGGTGATGGTCGGAGATACAACCTATGACCTTGAAATGGCGAACGCCGCTGGCGTGAAAGCCATCGGGGTGAGCTGGGGCCATCACTCCGTCGAACGATTAAACGAATGGGCGCCAGTGGTGCACTCCGTTGATGAACTCCAACGAGAACTGGGGGTCTGACATGAAACGCGTACATGCTTTAGAAGTCGAGGACCTCTCTTGGTTTCCTACTTGGTTACGCACTTGTCTTACCAACAACCTGGTTGTTTTCGCGCGGCTCTTGGGCGTGAATGCGGTATTAGGACAGCTCGTTGTTGATGCATTAAAAGAAGCAAAACTCACCAAGATCATCGATCTGGGTTCTGGCTCAGGTGGGCCACTCCCTGAAATCCATAAAACAATAAGCGGCCAAAAAGGGTTGGAACACATCAAGCTGGAATTGTCTGACAAATACCCCAACCCCAAAGCCATCGCGTTTTTCAACCAATCAACCGATACGAATATTCATTACCGTGAGCAGCCCGTCGACGCCACCCAATTGGGGACCGTAGGTCCTGGCCTGAAAACCATGGTGAACTGTTTTCACCATATGCGACCGCCACAAGCGCGGGCCATTTTGAAATCAGCGGTGGAAAATAAAGAACCTATTTTAATCTACGAAATGGGAGGACACGTCACGCTGCCTTTGCCCCTATGGTTGCTCGGCCTACCGATTGGTTTCACTTTCGTTTTTATCATTGGAATGATTACTTCCGCGTTGGTTCGCCCCTTCACATGGAAGCATTTAATGTTTACCTACGTTCTTCCTGTTATCCCATTTTTCTTTGCGTGGGATGGGCAAGCGTCTATGGCTCGGCTGTATAGAGACGCCGATCTCGATGAACTTCTATCAGGGCTAGAAAGCTCAGATTACAACTGGGAAAAGGGATATGGACGCGTCAAGCGCGGAAGTAGACTTGGCACTTACCTGTTGGGTCTTCCGAAATGAAAATATCCTGTCTAAACGGCGCTTACTGATTCGATGACCGAAATAATTCCTTGATGTACTTTTGAATCATAAGCTGACGGGTGCATCTTTTTCTCTTTACAGTTCGTGTCAAAATAAGCCCCGGACCGTTTCCGTAAGGCATCGCTCGTAACGGCCCAAACCGTAGAACGGGACGCCTTTGCGGCACTTTTTCCGCCGTCTTCAGCAAACATCAGCAAGAATAACGGCCGCATGAGTTTCAATAACCCGGGCATGCCTTTCAGCGAGAGAGAACGGCTCATGACGGTGGAAGCATTACCAGGGAAGACCACGTTAACCCGGATGCCTTCCTCATCAAGCTTTCGAGAAAGCGCTACCGACAAAGCCTCAAGACAACTCTTGGAATGCATGTATGTCATGATTCCTTTAAACCCTTTTTCCGCCTGTAAGTTTTCCACATCGACCGCCTTTGGTTTTGGCGAGCCCCCAGTGACATTAAGAACATGAGGTGAATCGGAAGTGCGTAACGCGGGTAGAAGCGCATGTGTGAGCCGCCAAGGCGCAAGCACGTTCGCTGCTAAATGGAGCTCGAGACCGTCTTGGCTTTCGCGGCGCTCGCTTCCCAGATAACCGGCGTTGTTAACGAGCACATCGATGCGCTCGAGTTGCAGTAGTTTTTCTGCCAAGGCGTCGACGCCTGCAATTGATGAAACATCACCCAAAACCAAGTCAATTAAGGGGTTTCCGCTTTCTTCAACAAGTCGTTTTCTTGCGGCCTCACCCCGTTGCCGATCTCGACCGACCACCACAACTCGGACGCCAGTTTTGGCGATACCCAACGCACTTTAGAAACCAATGCCCCCAGTCCCCCCCGTAATCACAACCTGACGTCTTTGCGGTTCGTTCATATGATTCCTCCCTTATAAGGGGTTGGGGACCAAAAGAATTTTTCCGTCCCGCCCCCCTGATGCTGCGGCCTGTACCGCCTCTTTAATATCGTCGAGACCATAGGTTCTGCTCACTTTTGCCTTAAGCAAGCCGCTCGAAATTAATTCGATGATTTCGGCAAATGTTTTTTGCTTATCTTCCGCTGAGGCTCGCTCAAACCATTTGGTCAACCAGAAACCTTTGACGGTGATGTCATTAAAGATAACGGCCGTGGACGGTAACGTGGGTGCTTGCATGGACAACAAACCGTAGCAAACAACGGTACCACCGCCTGACAACGCAGTCGCTAGTTTTGAGAAGGTTCCGCCCCCTACCGCGTCAATGGCAAGTCTCAGTGGGGCACCGCGGGCAGCCGCATTAATTTGCTCCACAAGCCCCGGCCCGTCCACCAAAACATGATCCGCACCGATCTCAAGCAAGCCTTGTACCGCACTTTCACGACGCACTACATTAATGGTTTTTAGGCCTCGCTTTTTCGCAAGCTGGATCAAGTACTCACCAACGGCGGAATTCGCCGCGCTTTGAATCACCCAATCTCCGGGTTTCAAGTCTCCGAAAGAATCCAACAGACGCAAGGCCGTAATCGGGTTCACTAAAAGCATGGAAAGCTGCAAAACATCCGCCGTTTCGGGCAAAATGATAAACGAAGATGCAGGACCCACGACTTCTTCCTGCCAAGTATTATAACCGGCAAGCATGACTGTTTGCCCCAAAGAAAGACCGTCAACGTCAGGCGCAATCTCCGTCACACGCCCCACGCCTTCAGAACCCGGTGTCGCAGGTAAGGGAGGACGCACGCCGTAATGCCCAGATATTTGTAAAAGATTTGAGGGGTGAATCGGTGCGGCCAAAACTGCTATACGCGCTTGTCCCGGACCCAACGTTTCGTGGTTGACTTCTTTAATCCGCAAAACATCAACCGGGTCACCAATTTCCTCATAAATTATTTTTTTCAATCTCATGCTCCTTGTAACGAGTTAAGGATTTTTCAGTTTGCAATGAACCGAAGAGAAAAAACAAGAACGCTTCGATAATATCTTTATGGCAGCGCGCTCATTGTTGCGCGAGTAGCCTTTCGACATCTTTCGATTAGCAATAATAACGAAAGACGCTTCACACGGGGGAACCTGTATAAATATTTTCAATTAAGCAAAACGTTTCGGACGAAGTTTGATTGAGTATCGCTCGACCTCTTTGTCGCTCTTGCCAATGGTTTATTTGGGTTTTGTGGGCTGGGCCCCGAACAAGAAAACGACTGCACGCCAACGGTCTTGGTGGCATGGTCTCTCAGGTTTTCGATAAAGAGTACCGTCAAATGCTTCAGAAACTTAAATTTGGGCAAGATTAACGTGAGGGCCGCTTAAATTGTTTTCGAGCTGCATCACAAGCCTGACGTACCACACAACCGGCCACATGATCATTCACCAAACCCATGGCCTGCATAAAAGCATAAGCCGTGGTGGGCCCGAAAAATCGCCACCCAAGGTTTTTGAGATCTTTTGCCAGCCTGGCAGAGTCCTGAGTGTGGGCGACAAGCTCATGCTTGGGTGGCGGTAAGGGCGCGGGCTCATACTGCCAAATAAAAGCGCCCAACGAACCATATTGGTCCACAAGGTCACAGGCGCGTTGCGCATTATTAATGGTCGCTTCAATCTTACCTCTGTGGCGAACAATTCGTGCATCGCCCAACAAACGCTTGACGTCTTTATCTCCAAAACGCGCCACCTTTTCGTAATTAAAATCCAAAAAGACTTCTCGAAAAGCGGGGCGTTTGTCCAAAATAGTGCGCCATGACAAGCCAGACTGAAACCCCTCCAAACATATCTTTTCAAAAAGCTTCTGTTCGTCATCTACCGGGAAACCCCACTCGGTATCGTGGTAACGCAAAAACCCCGGAACGCTTGCCGCCCATGCACAGCGCGCCTTGCCATCATGACTCGTATCTAAAGCAGGACCCATAACCGCAATATAACCCTATTTCTTACCGAGGAAAAGACAACCGAGGGTACACACAGAGTTAATTGGGTGAACCCAAACAAAACTTGCCCATTTGGGTCACGAAACTTTATGCTCACGAAGCATGTCGAAAGAACACACCACCACACTGAATCGCTACGCCCTGGTCGGTGCTGTTTTTTTTATGTCTGGTCTCGCTTGCCTTGATGGGGTGGGAGAACTGCTTTGTGTTCGCTTCCCTTTTCTTTTTTACTTGGTATTGGGCGCTATAGGTATCGGCGTCGGAAACAAAACACGGCGCTTGCTACAAAACCGCGTGCGGCTCAAAAACTTTTTCAAGGTGGTTGCGTTCGTGGTTTGCCTCGGGGGAATCTCGAGCGCCACGCTGTTGTCTTTTTATGGAGCCGATTGGGGTACCAAATGTTCTTGGCGGTATTGTGGGCGCGCGCTTGGCATCGGATTCTTAAAATCTCCCTTTCCCGTTGGGTCGCCTTCTTGCAGCATGATTCATTTATGCGCCAACGAATACCCCATGAGCCCGAGTGAAAGCGCCGAGCTCAAACGACTCGTGAAAGAGACCGGTTGTCCAGCGCCCTAATCCTTCACACTGGCAACCGGATGCCTATGCCAACAGATCCCAATGTTTTTGGGGCTTCTCCCGCTTCACATGGTTTTCAAATGTGTGCGCGGCAGACAACAGTTCCATTTCACTCCACGCTTTGCCGATGAGCTGAATGGCCACCGGCACATTACCCTCGGCATACCCTGCTGGAAAAGTAATGGCGGGATGGCCTGTTAAGTTGGCCAGCGGTGCAAAACGCATGATTCGATCTAAGGTCCCCAAATCAGATTCGCCCACACTTTCCGCATTGGGGTGAATGATGGGCGGCAAACAACCGGTGGCCGGGGTCACAATAAAATCCACCTCTTCAAAAAGAGATTCCATTTGTGCGATGGTTTGATCTCTCACCCTTTGGGCTTGAACGTAATCGGAGGCAGTCAAGCCCTCAATCAATTTGAGGTTCAGTTGAATATCAACCCCATATTCTTTGAGGTGTTCGGCCACGTGTTTGAGTTGTGAAGCGCCCATTTCAGAAATGATGCTGGTTAAATGCGCCACCCGCGACAAGTGCAAATGGGGAATGGTGATGTCCACCAACTCAGCGCCGGATTGCTCCAGCTGAGCCAATGCTTTTTGGAAAATTGCTTGCACATCTGCATCGGTGTCAGAGGTCCACTGACGGAAAATACCGATCTTTTTGCCGGCCAAACCATCCGTGGTGGGCCATTGGGTGTTTTCAGGCGGTTGCAACAAAGTACTTTCTTCACCAACCTCTGGGCCGGCCATAGCCACGTAACCCGCCCAACAATCCAAAGCCGTTGCTGCGATAGGACCGATGTGCGCCACCGTCCAACATAAGGGCGCTGCGCCGCCCTCAGGCACGCGACCGAAAGTGGGTTTAATGCCCACCACCCCGCAAAAAGCGGCGGGCAAACGAATGGAACCACCGCCATCAGCACCCAATGCCACCGGACATAGACCAGCCCCCACACAGGCCGCCGGCCCACTAGAGGAACCTCCGGTGACCCGTCGCGAATCGTAAGGGTTACGTGCAGCGCCGTGGTGAGGGTTCACTCCGGTCACGCCCATGCCCAGTTCGTGCATGTTGGATTTACCCAGCAACAAGGCGCCCGTTTCACGCAAACGAGCCACGGTCACAGCGTCTTCAGTGACGGGTGATTTCCCCATAAAAGCAGTACCTACCGTTGTAGGGTAAGGCACCATGTCCACCTCGTCTTTCACCGCAACTGGAACACCATCAAGAAGCGATAAAGGCTTGCCCGCTTTCCATCGCTCGGCAGAAGCCTCGGCTTGCTTCATTAGGTCGGCTTTGTCCTGCGCCACAAAAAACCGCATGGGTGGCTGAAAAGACTCACTGTCGTCTACGGCTGTTAGAAAAGCATTAGCCACGTCCACCGGTGATTTTTTGCCGGACGCATAAGCGTCGGCGTAATCCTTAATCGTCCAAAATCGAAAGTCATCAGTGGTGGGTGACTGATCCGGCCATGATTTGAGCGACTCAGATACCGTACGCTCATAGGGCCCCCACTGCTCCGGCCGGAAAAATCGCTTTCGCAAAGAACACAACCCATCGTCGGCCACAAACTCCCGCAACTGAGGCACCCCAGCCAAGCCCAACATTTGGCCCCCTAACAAACTCCCAAAAACCGGCGTTCGAACCACAGAAGCGTACGCTTTGAGTGCACCGCCGCGTAAAATTGGAGCCTTGATTGTTTTTGCCTCGTAAACCATGTTACCTCCCTCAATAGGTTTGATCTTCGTCGTAGGACGATCACTATGCTTTAAAATCACTTAATTTTAAAGCATTACTTTTCGTAAGGATTAAGGCATGAGCACCCCTTTTGAGTTAGACTCCAAGCACCTTCAACCCCTTTTGGATTTCATCGCAAACTTAAATGTGAATCACCCTGAAGAGGCCAAAAAACAATTAGATAGCCAGTACCCTTTAGGGAACGAACTCATCAACAATATCAAAAACGCCATGCAAGCTGGTATAGAAGACCAAACATTGTGCCACCGTGGCGAACCCCCAGTACAATTTTCACGCGTCTTCAAAGCCAGCGAAGACAGCGCTGATCTCAGCGCTGACGCGGTATTGATGACCGCACCAGGCCCACGCCACAAACACCCAAACGGGGAATTTGATCTTTGCTTTGCCCTCGAAGGGGATCCAACCTTTGATGGTCAACCTGAGGGTTGGGTGGTTTATGGGCCGGGCTCCCAGCACGTCCCCACAGTGAAAAATGGGAAAATGATGATCCTCTATCTCCTGCCTGGTGGCGCTATCGAGTTCGTACAAAAATAAATGAAAACGCTGCCCATTGACGCCCACGTTTCCGAATTCAAGGAAACAATTTTGCATCACAATGTCGTGATCTTAAGGGCCCCTACCGGTACGGGCAAAACCATGCGCGTTCCGCTGTGGTGCCTCCAATCACAAACCAACCGCCAAAAAGTATGGGTGCTAGAGCCACGCCGACTGGCTACCAAAGCTGCCGCGCAAGGCGTCGCTCACTTCAGCGACAACAACATCCCCAGCGAAGTGGGTTACCTCACACGGTTCGATAAAAAGGTCACGCCACAAACACCTTTGGTGGTGGCGACCTACGGCATCTTACTTCGTCGGCTGATACAAGATCCACTTCTTGAAGATATCGGCATTCTGGTACTTGACGAATTTCATGAACGAAGTCGAGAGATGGACTTATTGCTCGTGCACTTGCGTGAGCTTTTGTCTCTTCGAGATGACTTAAAAGTGGTGATCATGTCCGCCACCATCGACGTGGGCAATCTACAAAAATATCTCGACAAATCTGCTGTCGTGGACATCCAAGCCGCGCATCACCCCATCGAAATCATTCATCATAAACCCAAAGAATCCAAAAACCGCGCCCAGGCCATTCAAGAAGGGGTCGCCACCTTGGTCAACATGCCCCAAGACGACGGGGGGCACATTCTTGCATTCGTCGAAAGCCGCAGTGAAACCGAGAAAGCCAAACGGCATTTTCAAAAACAAACCGCTTTCGCTCACTGGGAGGTATTGGTTTGTCATGGTGGCGCCACGTCACAAGATCAAGACCAACTCTTTCAAACCAGTCAAAAACGTCGTCTCATTATCTCCACCAATGTGGCGGAATCGTCCGTCAGCATTCCTGGTGTGACCGCAGTCATCGATACAGGGTACCATCGCATGCCAGCTTTCGATTCAAAAAGCCAAATCGAAAGCTTACAGACAAAACGCATTACCCATTTTAACATGGTGCAACGAACCGGACGGGCCGGACGGTTCGGACCGGGGCGAGTCGTTCGTTTGTTTTCCAAAGCCGAGGAAATGCACTTCAATCAAATGCCCGCTCCCCACCTACAAACTGAAGAATTGGTTTGGCCCATGCTTTGGCTCGCTTTGGTGGTTTCACCTTGTTTGGACGACATTCAATTCCTGGACGCCCCGCATAACCAGTCTTTACTAGAGGCCCAGATGGCATTGCGGATCATGGGCGCCCTTGACGATCACAACAAACCTACGCCTTACGGTGAGCAACTCTGCCAAATACCTCTGTCGCCCCGCCTGGGGCACCTCGGTTTGAAAATGGCCCAAGCAGGTTACGCCGCAGAAGGTGCGTTGGCAGCGGCACTCCTTGAAAACCCCAATCCTGATTTTGCCGGTCATGCTGCAGACCAAAGTGATTTTTGGGGCCCTGTCACCCAACTTCGAAACGCTTTTATCAAAGACAAACAGCCGAAAGGCGCGCTGGGGCAAACGTTCCAGCACATTCTACGAAACCTTCAAGCCGTCCAACCCGCGGGCAAGCCATCGCGCCCATGGGACAAAGCACTGCATGAAACGCTGCTGTCGGCTTTCGCAGATCGCCTTTGTCGCAATGCACAAAGTGACGGACAAAAAGCCAGCTTACGAGGACAAGTCGATGTTTTTCGCCATAACCATCAAACCCCCATCGCCACCGAATACTATCTCGCGCTTCAATGCCATAAAAGCATCAAAGAAGGCCGAGAGAAGATATGGGTCGGGTGCGCCCATGGTGTGTCAGGCCCAGAAGTAGACGATGTCCTCGCTAAAAACATTCCCTGGCAACACTTTTTGGGGTTCGACGAAAAAGAGGATCGTGTTGTGGCCACCCAACAAAGGTCTTTGGGTAATTTGGTCTTGTCCGAAAAGAAAGCATACCCCGCACACAATTCTGAATTCGCAGCAATACTTGCTCACGAAGCGCTCAAACGTTTTGAGCATCTTTTCTTACCCGATGATGCCTTTAAACAATTGGCCGGCAGATGTTTTTTAGCGCACGAAACATTCTCGGCCCTCGAACACAACCCCACCACCGAAGCCGCCATCAAATCTTTACTTCCCCAAGTCTTTATGGAGTTAAAAAAATTACAGCAACTTAAAACCTTTGATTGGGCGGCGTTTATTCTCAGTCAAATGAGCTGGGAACACCAACAACAATTGAATCAGTTTTGCCCCACCTCCTTTGAAACCCCGGCAAAAACCCAGATTAAAATTGACTACAGCCATATCCCGCATGTTTCCCAGCAACCTGTTTTAGCAGTTCGTATTCAAGAAATGTTCGGGTGTACCGAGAGTCCTACCATTGCGCGAGGCCAATTGCCTTTGCGGATTAATTTACTCGGACCCAACCTGCGTCCAGTACAAACCACCCAAGACCTGTGCAGCTTTTGGGAAAATACCTACGCAGATGTCCGCAAGGAATTGCGTCGCCGCTATCCGAAACACGCCTGGCCAGAGGATCCGCTACAAGCAGCCCCTGTGCGTGGTGGCGTACAAAGAAAGAAACGTTAGTATTGCCAGCCCAGTTGAGCTTCGATGGTATGGGTCCAGGCATTGTTCAGCCCTAAGGATGTATAACCGAGCTGCTCGCCGCCTTCAGTTAAATTTCGTCGGTGAAGTAAATCTTCGTCGGTGAATTGAATACCGAATGTTCGCTGGGTCATGGCATTCAAAAACAAAAATGGCAGAATCTGAATTCGAGCGCCCGCAAAGAGGAGTTCGTTATCCGTTTCAAATTTAAAAATATCGCCAATATTTTCAAAGGTGAAATAGTGATAGGTCACGTACATTTGTGCCCACGAAGTGGACTGGCTCTCCGCATGCAACACCACTTGGCGCCCGGCCGCTAAGGTATCGTTCATTCCGGTGGAAAATGCATCCTCGTAAATGGCGGTCAGCCCAATGTTGTCCATCCATCGATAGGATAATTCTAGGTAACCACCCAAGCGCTGCGACTCGTCGTCAGGCATGGACAAATAGGCGAGCTTCGTGGGCAACCTGGAAGTGGCTTGCGAAAAGCCCATCTGCAGTTTTTGAATACTGTACGTGCTGTTAAAATAGCTTGGCAGAAATCGGGGGCCAAACGTTTTACCCTCGAGACGAATGCGGAAAGCATGGTTGGCCATGATGCTCGCTTGAATCTTTTCGTCGATGACCCCTTTGAACAAAGAACCCGCTTTGGCCCCCAACCGAGCCCCTTTACTGATCCGAAATAAAGAGCCGACGGTGAAACCACCGTCACCACTGGCCTCGATGCCCAACGGCTCGTACGCGGGTAAAAACAGATGAGAATAATCCGCATAAACCTTGATATCCAAAGGCCCTCGTTTGTAGACCTTGAATTCACCATCCACGCCTACACCATGCACGGCGGCGGGGGCCCATAAAAAGTTGCCTTGGTCGTTCACTGCATAACGTACCCCACCGTCTTCATCGGTATCGTGAGGATTAGCATGCGCCACAGTATCCAGTTGGGTGGGTGCATTTAAATCGCCCACATAGCTCAATCCCAAACTCAACGATTGGAGTTGTTTGTCATCGGTGAAAAAAGACATCGGCTTGATAAATGCGAGCGCACCGAAATGCTGCGGCATGGGCAATGCCCCCGCCAAAAATTCAAATCCACCGTAATCACCGTAGGCGTCAGCCGAAAAATAGAGCCTGTCTTCATCGATATCTAGGTTAGGGATGTAGTTACGCAAAAGCTGACCATGCCCGATGGTGGCCGCATGAACCCGATTGATGTCGATGTAGAAATTGTCTTCCTTTCGGCCCCAAGTAAAATAACGCAGAGGTCGTACCAAATCTGAAAGCTCATCCCAGTCCATGGGACGCACAGCGAAAGAAGCATCGGTGCCTTCGTTCAGTAAATCTCCTACTTCGAGACGCAAAGGAAAACCCACGCCGAGGGCCAACTTGCCTCGAATCAAGTTGAAATCAGGGGATATCACCAAATAGCGATAACCATCCATTTCACTCACGCCAAAACCCAGGCCCGCAAAGTCACGTCGCGCAAGGATTTGGGTGGTGCCGTAATCTGTCAGCTCACCTTTACGAAAAAGGGCTTTGGTCACTTTCCCAGAACCGGCATCGTCCGTGTTCACTTCCACTTCAGCCATCTCTTCTTCTTCGGCCGGCTCTGAAACCACTTCGGGCTCGGCCGCCGTCTCGGGCGCTTCGTTTCCGACGCTTTCTTCAGAAGTTGAGTCCGCAACGCCAGCAGATGTGTCTTCGGAGGCGGTCGGAGTTGCCGCTTTGAGCTCTTCTGCCGCAACGGGTGCGATGCCGAGTCCCCAAAATAAACCCAAACCAGCGCAGAGCAGCTTCGACGTTTTTTTCATGGCATTCCCTCTGTGTGGCCCTTCAGCCTTTCACATAGTCTGGCGTAAAACAGTCGATTTTGGCAAGATAAAGCCAAAAATTGACGATATTTTATTGAACGGTCAAAGCACTGACCAGCAAGCCAAAAGGAACCTCAGCCACCCACCGGGCCACCGGTGGGAACTTTCTTGTACCCCACCATGGACAGAAGAGAGGCTGTATCCAGCTCATCGCCACCCTGAATCGTGGCCTGAATGGCAATAAAGCGACGCTTGAGCTCATCCATGGTCTCACCCGTACGCGAAAAAATCTCTAGAAACCGTTCATCGGCTGAACGCAACCGCATGCTTAAATCGATGGCAATACGCTCGGTGAACCTAAGCGCAAAAGGGGAATTGGCACGGTACAATGACTCGAACTCTTCTTTTTTCACTTCAAGTAACGTGCAGCCGCCAATGGCACGGATGGTGGCCGAACGGGGTTTCCCATCGATCAGGGACATTTCGCCAATCAAGGCTCCGGGCCCTAATTCTGCCAACACTTGTTCTTCGCCACCAGCAATGTCCTTCACGATGGCCACCTGCCCGTCTGCGATCACAAAAAAGGAATCTGCCTCGGCCTTTTCTTTACAAATAACGTCGTCGGGCCGAAACATTTTGGGACTCATCACCCCCGCCAACACCTCAAGCTCTATCTCGGTCAACTCTTCCAAAAGTGGTACCTGAGTGAGAAAAGAAATGAGTTTGTCATCGTCACCTACGTCAGCTGCTGCCAGCGGCTTTACTTTTTTAATCACTGGTGCCGGAAGGTTAGAGGGGCGTTGTGGGGCCCGGGTCATACGAGGCTGTGCGGTTCCTTCTTCTTGCCGCCGACGCCACTCTTCCATAATGGCATCCTTGCGTTTTTTCATTTCACGCAATGACTCTTTCGGGTTCGCATAAAAGTTTTCAATTTTGCCATTCATTTGGCGCAACCGTTCCACCAGCGTTTGGGCCAGAAAACGAATCACCTTAAATGGAGCGGGTTTGAGATTCGCCCTTAAAACCATGAATTGGTTCTTGTCTATTTTGTAATAGGAGACATCTTCAACTGCCCGCACGGTGGCTGAGCAGGTGCGACCATCCAAAAGCGCCATCTCTCCCACCACGTCTTGGGTGCCCAGCGTACACAAAATTTCGGGGGTGCCCTGTACGGTTTTTTTCTCCACCTCAACCTTGCCACTTTGCAAGATGAACATGCCCTCACTCACCGCCCCTTCCATGCATAACAGCTCGCCTTGCCGTTTGTTCTCCATGCCAAAGGTACGGACGATATCCAGACATTCGTCATCGTTCAGGGAGGCGAAAAGCGGAATTTGTTTGAGGTAGGGAATGATATACTGTGGGTCTAAGCTCATTGGATCTCCGCAACATAAGGAGGTCAAAGCATACCCCTGTGCAGTCAAAAACCCAAATAATCGACGGATTGCGAGCTAATGGAGGATCGGGTCACCGAACAGCGATTGATCAACAATTTCAGAGGGTTCGCTCATCTCACCATCCAGGGAAAGCCATTGGCTCACCTCTTCTTCACCAAAATGCCAATTTAAAAGAACGGGGGCACCGGCACGGGTGGAATAGAACTCGACCACGCCGGGAAAAATCTCCCGAACAAAAGCCCCGTATCGTTGTAAATGCAGAAGCTTTTCGGTGATGAGTGCTTCAATTTCTGCCAGCTCTGCTTCAAGTACCGAACTGGGGACTTTTTGCGGCTGCGTCCCCAATCCTGGCTCCGCAGACACTTGTTTGAGCATTTGCTTGCGAATGATTTGTGCTTGATCCCAATAAAGGTGCAGCTCTTCCATGCGGTCTTGGACCAACGGCAACAGCGCATTCACTTCAAAAATGGATAAAGGACGACAAAGCATGCTCTAGGTATAAACGCATTATTTCTGGTGGCAAGCCTTTTATGACTCTTGGGGGTAACGCGAAAAATGACTCCAGCCCCCGAAGGCCAAACCCGCGCCGAAAAACAAGGTCACATAAAAACCCCAATGGATGGTGACACTTTCAAAACCGTGCTGACGTTTCACAAAGCCGTAATAGATCAAAAAACAAATCCCCGCCAAAGTCGAAATGCTGCCTAAGAAAATGTGCCACATGGCGATGCGGCGCATCCACAATCGCAACCCTCGATTTAAAGAACCTCGTCGGTTCATACGCTTTAACAGACGCTTTCTCGAGGTCAAAAGATAGATGGCAAAAATACTCAACGCCAAGTGAATGCCACCACCCGATAAAATGCCTAGCGAATAAGGCATTTGTGGTGTGGAAACCCAAGGCAAAAACACGCTCACCATGGTGGCCAAAGCAGATAAAAATGTGATCCGACCCGGGCGCTCCATGGCCCGCCAGTTTTTGCGCCAATCGTGGGTAAGCAAATTCAACTCAATGGCCACTTGGTCCACCCGGCCTTGGTGCATAAAACCGGGGGGCATGGGGGTTCTATCGCGGCGGGCGGCCTTCTTTTGCTCAGAGGCAGATTGCGCTTTATCCACCGTTTGAGCGAGGCTTTCAACGGTTGGCGGCCTTTTCCTCACCCCGGAAATCAAACTGTCCGGTAAAGGTCTGCCGGATTTATGGTCATTTGGATGCTTTTTTCCCATACTTCCTGCTAAACTAGTGGGGTGAAAAATAAAATGCCACAAAACAGGGAGATCTATGAGCGACGAACTGAAATCCTTTAAAATATCAGATCAGGTGAAACGAACCGTGGATAAGCCCAAAAAGGGTGAAGGGGCAGCCCTTTCAGCCCCCTCGGCCGGATTCCCCCGAATTGAAGCCCTTATCGAGAGCGATTCCATAGACTTAGCGTGGGTAGAAGCCCGAAAAAGTCAATTGGTCGCACTTTCAAACGATGGCAGCGCCGATTCACAAACCAAAGGAGGGGCCCGCAAAGCCACTTTGGCCTACAAACACGTGGGTGAGTTGATCGACCACCTGCTCAGCACTAAAAATGCCATGCTGCAAGACAGCGAATAATGGTTAGAATTAGATGAAAGATCTCATAAGCGGCAACATTAGCAACAAATTTTGGGCCGGCCCGATACATTCTGTGAACATTGGCTTAGAAGAACGAAGTAATAAATCTAAGCACTTAAAAAATAAAGCTTTTTCAAAGGAGACATCCAATGAGCATTAACCCTACTGGCCGACAAGGCTCCATTCAGCTTAATACGAATTCCACCACCACGCGTCAAAGCACCCGTAGTGACTTCGGAAACGCCGTTCGTCGCAGCATTGGTAGCACTGCCAACGCCGTAGGCGGCGCCGTATCCACTGCCGCTCCTATGGTACCCGGTGGCGCTGTTGTTTCAGCAGCCGTGAACGGTGCTTTGGGCAGCGCTGGAGGCGCGACTGGCAGCATGGGCGCTCAAGCTGGTTTTGCTGGCTCTAACGACATCCCTTTCGGTGGACCTGGTCTCGGTAGCGCCACTGGCGGCAAGTCCTCTGGTAACGCCCAACAGGACCTCATGAACCAGACCAAAGAGATGCAAGAAATGATGCAAAGCTTCAACTTGCAGTACCTTCAGTTACAAGAAAAGATGCAATCAGAGAACCGCTCCTTCAGTACCGTTTCGAACGTGATGAAGACCAAGCATGATACTGCCAAAGCATCCATCAACAACGTCCGATAAATCGGGCCTTCATCTCCAACATTCGGGCGCTGCTTCTTCAAGCAGGGCCCTTTTGTTTTTTTGGGAGCCCGGTTCGCTTGCCTTTGCCCGGGGGTCGTCGGTATATTGGTCTGAAACAAGCCGTAAATCGAGGGAAACATGAGCGACAATGAAGACATCATCAATGGTTTGATCGACCTTCCGCAAAAAGAAGTGGGGCTGCTAATGGAAGCTGGCTACCTTTTCATGGAATTGGGAGCCCCCAAAAAAGCCACCGAGATCTTTCAAGGTGTGGCCGCTTTGGTCCCACAAAATGAAATACCACTCATTGCATTGGGCCATTTGGCTTTTGCTCAAGGCAGGTTTGAACAAGCACTCAAACACAACGATGAAGCGCTCAAGCGCAACCCCAATTCCTCACTGGCCAAAGCCCACAAAGGCGAGTCGCTGATGTTTTTGGGCAAACACGATGAAGCCATGGCGTTGCTCAACGAGGTTCTTGCCGAAGACGGTGGCGGGGTCAGTCACGGCTTTGTTCAAGCATTGATCGATGCTTTTAACGATGGGGCGTTCGAGGATTAGCCCAGAGGAGTTTTACCATGCGCATTCCACCAAGAAGCCCCTCCGGTGCCGCCACTGGGGCATCCGGCGCGTCAGCCGCCCAAAAAGCCGAAAAGGCCGACAAAGCGAATTTCGCTGAAACCATTGGTGAAAAAGATGAAGACGAAGGCCAATCCGATCAGGCTCGCAGCGCTCTCATGGAGCAACTAGAGGCCTTGGCGGCAGCGGTCGCCGATGGTTCTGCCACTAAAGAAGAAGCCAGCCGTAAATTCGCAGGCATGGTCATCAATGAAAGATTTGGTCAAATCAACAAAGGCAAAGGGGCTGCATCCATGGAAGAAGCCATCGGCAACATGGTCGAAAATGATCCGAATTTTGTCAATCGGCTGCATAATCAGCTAAGAAAGATCTCGAAAAGCTAATAAACACAGTACCACTCTTTTGGGCCATGGCGCCGCGCTAAACAGTACCCGGACCGAAAAAGAAGTTTATGGATACAGAAACCTCATCCCCCCAAAAAAAAGCCGTTTTCCCCGTCAAAGCCGACGGGAAAGTCGATGCTGCAGCGCTGGTGGAGCAATACACCCCCTTCGTTAAAAAGATTGCGGCAAAAATCAAAAAGACACTCTCAAAAAACATCGAATTCGATGATTTGATGTCCTACGGCATGACAGGACTGCTCGAAGCCGCCGAACGCTTCGACGCCTCTAAAGGTGCCAACTTCATGACCTTTTCCTATTACCGGGTACGCGGGGCCATTTACGACGGACTTCGGGGCATGGGCTGGGTCAACCGCAGTGAATACCAAAAAATTCGCTTCGAAGAACGCGCCAGTGCTTACCTCGACAACATGGCACGTCGAGAAGCCGGCTCCACCGCGGAACACAAAAGCGTTGAGACCAATGTGGAAGAACTGGCCAACCAAGTGTCCCAGTTGGTCACCATTTACGTGACGTCGCTAGAAGGCATGGAGAACGCCCAGTTCGAAGATGAAAAAGCGTTGCCACCCGACCGGGCCCTGGCCGACATGCAAATGCGAGACTATGTGCGCGACGCCATCGGCAAACTTCCCGAACAAGATCGCACCATCATCACACTGTACTACTTTCACGACCACAATCTTGAAGAAGTTGGTAAAAAGCTCGGGCTCTCCAAAAGCTGGACGTCCCGTCGACACGCCCAGGCCATCGATAAGCTCGGACGGGTGCTCCAAGAGATGGTTCAAGATCTGGAATGAGGCACCAAAAGCGGTCCATTGCCCATATATACGGGTGAGGAGTCGACCGTGAAAACCCATTTCATCAGCAAATTCATTATACTGGCCGTTTTCGCCCTCAGCGTGGGCTGCGTGAAAAAAGACTCGGGCTTTTGCCCCGAACCCCATGAAGACATGCAATGGGTCTACATCACCGACTCTAATGGCGTGATGACACAAACCAGCTGCGTCCTTTGTGACACGTCCGTGACCCCTGAAGATTATGGCTCTTGGGCCAATGAAAACGCACAAGAAGCAACGCCTTGCCTTTATGTTTACCCCGAGGAACCACGCAATTGGGATTCAAAATCTGATTGCTTGGAGATGGCCTGTCAGGAAGACCCCAATGTGAATGATGGGGTAAAACAAAGCCACGGTGCTTGGCGTGTCATCAAAGACATCCTCGGTGACCCCAGCGCAGCATTGGGCGATCCTGAGCAAAACCACATGATGATCGGCAGCTTTCAAACCCCTGAGGTTCAAACCGAGATCTCTGAAACCGATGCGCGCCCAATCTCAGCCACCCAAAAATAAATCGTTTGTTTTCATGTGTTTATATTATTTTTGCCTTTTGGGAAGCCATGGGGCAGATCCCTTGCTAGACTGAACACAACTCTTCGGAAGAAAACCCGATAATAGATCATGCAGGGCGATTTATGCCCACCCTTCACCAACTGAAGGAGGAGAGATTATGGCAGACCCAATCGGCGGCGGTGGCGTAGGAAAAGCCACCCAACAAATGATGCAAGAAATGATGAAGCAAGCCCAAGAGCAGGCGCAAGGCCCAAATAAGGCTGGCGGTGCTCAATTCGCCAATAAAGTCGAAGGCGTACAAAACACCCAAGGCCCTTCAGAAGTCAACAAGGTCCAAGAAACCACCAAGGCAGTTCAGACTGAAAAGTCCTTAGGCGCCCACCAAATCCTCAAGGCGGCCCAAACGGGTCAAACACCCAACACCACGGGCGTTCAGCGTGTAGAAGGCACTGGCGTGATGGAAAAAACCGGCATGAAGCGGCTGTTGGATCAAGTGGCCGGCGGCCAAAGCAAACTGGATCAGATCATCAAAATGGCCACCAGCGGCAAAACCTTTAACCAGCAGGAATTGCTCGCGATTCAGGCCGGTGTGTACAAGTTCAGCCAAGAGATGGAGCTCACCTCAAAAGTGGTTGAAAAAGCCACCAGCGGTGTCAAGCAGACCATGCAAACACAGGTTTAAAAAGAACTTTCTTCAATCAACCGGCCCTTTGTTGGCCGGTTTTTTTTTGCCTCATGCTTGTCTCGAGCCCTTTTGGGGCTATTTTTGGAAGCGCAAAGCGCAATTTGGTATAATTTCATTTCATCCGTAAATGTTGGACGCACCGCATGAGACTGCGGTAAAGTCGTCCTTCTTGGAGGACCGAACGCAACAATGAAGCTCATGGTTTCAGACGACGAACCACCGCCGGCCAACTTTAAGGCCGTGAGGGTGCCCCAAAAAGAATCCAAACACCAGATGGCATCAACAAGCCAAATGGGCGTCTTTTTGTTCGGCCTGACAATTCTTTTTTGGGCATCAAGTGGCTCGGCCCAAGCATTCAGTTTCGTGGATGCAACGGGCACCCCCAAGCTCACCGATAATTTTTTCGAGCTCCCCCAAAAAGATCGGGCCCGCGTCCTGAATCGCATCGAAAAAAAGGCCGCGAAAAAGTACTCACCCACCGAAATCGGGCGAATGAAAGCCAATGGGACCTGGCCCCCCTTAGACATCATCAAGTCGAGCCTCGCAGACGATAAAAACACCAGGCGGGGCAAACAAAAAAACCAGCCCACCAACTATGAAGCCCTGCAAAAAGCAGCATACAAAATTCGCACCAATATCAACCACCAGCGGTCGTCTCTCAACCAAGAAAAGGCGAATGTGAAAACCCGTTTGCCCTATCTGAACAAGAGGATTGCCGAACTAAAAAAGCAAGAAATGACGGCACACACCAAAGACATTGCAAATGGTTCGGTGGGTGAAGGGGGCTTTTTGCACAAGCTCCACAATAAAATTCAAAAACTTGAGAAAGAAAAGTCCACCTTAGTCAAAATGAAGAATGGTGGGTTGCGCGATAAAGAAAGGCGCATCAATCGGGGAGAATTAGTTTACCGCAAGTAGCGGTGTTGCATAAGGGGTGACGTCTTTGGACAGTCCGTATTTTGAGTGGATCGTAATTATTCTGGGGCTTTTGGGGTCAGCGTTTTTTTCAGGCGCCGAGACCGCATTGACCGCCCTATCCGAAACAAAAGCACGACAGCTGATCGACGAAAAAAAGAGAGGTGCACGCGCCTTACAAAAGTATTGGCTGGAAAAACCTAACCATGTGCTCACCACCATCCTGGTTGGAAACAACATCGTCAATTTATTCATGGCGTCTTACATCACTGTATTGACTCACCGCTATGTGGGAGAGACTTCCATTGCCATTGCAACCGGTGTCACCACCTTGGGGATCCTGATTTTCGGGGAAATCACGCCCAAAACATTTGCGAAAGTACACGCCCATAAAATCGCGCCCATCGCTCTGGTTATTTTAACGCCCCTTTATATTGTTTGCTGGCGTTTGGGGGTGGTGTGGGTTTTAACCAATATTTCGCGTGTGATCGTCAAAGCGTTGGGTGGCGAAATGACCCGTTCGGGCCCCTTCGTGACCGAAGACGATATCGCTTATATGATTGTTTCAGGTAAAGAAGCGGGTGTTATCGAAGAAGACGAAGGTGAAATGCTTGAAAGTGTGATGGAGTTTGGCGACACCATTGCACGCGAAGTCATGATTCCTCGAACCAACATTCACGGACTGTCGGTGGATTCTTCGTTTGATGATGTGGTGAAGACCCTCACCGAACACGGCCATTCACGGTTACCGGTCTACGAAGAGAGCATTGATAACGTCACCGGTTTTTTCCACGCCAAAGATCTTTTTCCTTTAATGCCGGTGGCCCCTGAGCAGTTCAAACTGGTGGACCACCTCAGACAGGCCTTCTTTGTGCCCGAAGCCATGAAAATCAATGAGCTCCTCAAAGAGTTTCAAGAGCGTAAAACCCACATGGCCATCGTGGTCGATGAAAACGGCGGTACCGCTGGGGTCATCTCTCTAGAGGACATCCTCGAAGAGCTCGTGGGCGAAATACGCGATGAACACGATGAAAACGAAGAAGAAGAACCCACCATTCAAAAAGTATCCGAAAGCCACTTGGTGGCCGACGGGGGCGCTTACATTGATGAACTGGCGGACCTGCTGGACATGGAATTCGCAGAAGACGCGCCCTACGATACAGTGGGCGGCTTCTTTCAACACCAATATGGAAAGATTCCACAGCTGGGATCCGAATTTGAATTTGAAGGTTGGCAATTCGTGGTGCAAGACGCCGATGAGAAACGGGTGATCACCCTAGACATTCATCGCTTGGACACCGAGGCCGATGGCGAAGAAGAAGGAATTGTCCAGACCCTCAAAGACGCGGTTGGGCTCTAAGCCTCTGATTCATTAACAGCTTTAGAATCCTTGTCGGATTGGTGAGGAATGCTAAGGTATGTCCATCTTTTCTTTTCTTGGAGTTTATCATGCATCTCAAACAGTGCTTCCTTTCTCTATTGGCGTGCCTTGGCCTTGCAGCATGCCCCGCCGGCGATAGCCACGAGCACGCTGATGATGAGCACCATCAACACGAGCCCACGGGCGGCATTATCCCCCTCAAGGGCACCACGGCCCAAAGCGACAACTACATTGTTTCGGTGGTTTCAGCTTCTTTTGACCCCGCTGAAGAAGGAATGAATGACTGGGTTTTACGCTTGGAAGATCACGATCGAAATCTGATCTCTAATGCCACTATCGTCGCAGTACCTTTCATGTCCGTGCACAACCACGGCACCAACCCGGCCAGTTTCACCGCCACAGCCGCCGAAGAAGAAGGCGAATACGAACTGAATGACGTGAATTTCATTATGCCTGGCCCCTGGGAAGTGACCTTCACCGTCACCGTCGACAATGGGACTGACGGTGGTACGATGTCAGAAGACGCCATGATGGAACTCACGGTGATTAATTAATCTTTCGAGGACGCAATGCATCGAATGGGCTCAGTTCAGCTTTACTTTTTGCTGCTTGGCTTTTGGTTATTCAGCGCTTGCGATTTCGGTCAATCGAGCGACACCATTGATGCTGGAGTAGCGCCAATACCAAAAACCTTGAGTGATGCAGATTTGCTCGACCCCAAAAAATGCCAACAGTGCCACCAACAACATTACGAAGAGTGGGCGTCCAGCATGCATGCCTACGCCTCCAAAGACCCGGTTTTCTTGGCCATGAACCAGCGTGGACAGCGCGAAACAAATGGTGAACTGGGTTCTTTCTGCGTTCAATGTCATGCCCCCATGGCCTTGCGCACCGGGGCCACCATTGACGGGCTCAACCTGGAAACTGTGCCCGATCACCTACAGGGCGTGACCTGCTATTTTTGTCACACTGTGGAAGCGGTCAACGGGACCCACAACAACCCATTGCAGTTGGCCAGTGATGGGGTCATGCGTGGTGGCTTCAGCGATCCAGTCGAGACCCCTGCCCACCTGTCAGGTTATTCTGCTTTTCATGATCGAAGCGAGCCAGAGTCCGCCGCGTTGTGTGGCGCTTGTCATGATGTGGTGACCCCGTCAGGACATCACATCGAACGCACCTTTCTCGAATGGCAAAATTCAGTGTTTGGTCAGGCCGATATGGACAGCTTTTTATCCTGTGGCGATTGCCACATGAATGGGCGCACCGAACCCATCGCAGCCGGGCCCGGCAATCCCGTCCGTCGACGACATAAACACCTTATGCCTGGGGTGGACGTGGCCCTCACCCCGTTTTTTGGGCACGAAAACCATGTGGCAGCCGTACAAGAAGAGTTGGACTACACGGTTGAAGCGCATTTGTGCATGGAAGAAACCCAACTGCTCACCGTGCGCTTGGGCAATCTCACTGCCGGTCACGCATTCCCCAGTGGCTCCGCTCATGACCGCCGGCTTTGGGCAGAGCTCAGAGCCTACAGTGGCGATAATGAAGTTTGGACCCACGGTATTGTCCCCGAAGACGTCCCCTTAGCTGACACTGCTGCCGATGACCTGTTTTCATTTTTTGAGCACGGTTTTGATGAAAACGGTGAAGAGGCATTCATGCTTTGGGAGATCACCGACTCTGAGAGCAATGTGCTGGAGGCGCCCGAGTCCACTGACACTTCAGCCGTCATTGAAGACCAGCACAAAATCAAAACGTTTGACCTGGCTGGCTTGAACGTGGATCGCATCGATATCCAAGTAAAGCTGAGACCCATGGCCCTTCACGTGGTGGACTCCCTCGTTGCCAGCGGTGATCTTGACCCGAGCATTCGAGACGCCATTCCCACCTTTAACCTCAAAGGGGCTGAGGTGACCTGGACCATAGATGATGGCTGGGTTTGCGTGCCTTGGTAGCCTCTTTTTGACATTCCCCGCCAAACCAAAAATTTGGTCCGTATATACGAGGGTGGTACTTAGGAGCCATAGGCCTCCATGTGCCTTCTAAAAGCACCACTGTGCGACATTGGCTCGCCAAGACCGCTCACGCCAACATCAAAAGGGGTTTAAATGTCTAATAATACAGATCAAATGGAACTGCTCTACAAGATTGACGACCACCCTCCTTTGGCTGAAACCGCGGTCTTAGGCTTTCAGCACTACCTCACTATGTTTGGCTCCACCTTGGCGGTCCCATTGCTGCTGGCACCCGCATTGGGCATCGAAGACCCGGTAGAAAAAGGCTGGCTCATTGCCACCATGTTTTTCGTGAGCGGCATTGCCACCTTGCTGCAAACCACTTTCGGTAACCGGCTTCCCATCATCCAGGGCGGTACCTTTAGTTTCTTGGCCCCCACGTTTGCCATTTGTGGCATGGCTGCCTTGAGCGAGGCGGGCTGGGAAGTTCGCATGCAACACGTTCAAGGGGCCATTATCGCAGGTGCTGCTGTTGAAATCATCGTGGGAGCCAGTGGTCTGGTGGGTAAAATGCTCCGCTTTGTGGGCCCCATCACCATCGCGCCCACCATCGCCCTCATTGGCTTATCTTTATTCAAATTTGGTGCTCCTGAGGCAGGCCGACATTGGCCCATCGGTGGCTTAACCATCGTTTTGATCATTCTCTTCAGCCAATACCTGAGGGGCAAAAATCGCGCCTTTGAGCTGTACCCAATTTTGATGGCCATTGTGGGGGCCTGGGTGGTGGCAGCCATTTGCACCATGACGGGTGTATTTCCAGAAGGTCACCCCTCACACACCAGTATGGCGAATCTAGAAGCAGCCCCTTGGTTTCGCGTTCCTTATCCGTTTCAGTGGGGCCTGCCTCAATTCGGTCTTGCAGCTTTTGTAGGCATGTTTGCGGGCTACCTCGCTTCTATGGTGGAAAGTATTGGCGACTATTACGCTTGCGCCAGACTTTCTGGTGCTCCCACACCCAATGAAAAAACCATTAACCGCGGGATTACCTTCGAAGGCATTGGTTGCTTTATCGCGGGTCTTTTTGGCACCGGTAACGGCACCACGTCGTACTCCGAAAATATCGGCGCCATCGGCCTCACCCGCGTAGGGGCGCGCCGCGTGGTTCAAGCGGGTGCAGTCATCATGATTGTCCTGGGTACCGTCTCTAAATTCGGTGCGCTGTTCACCACCATCCCGCAACCCATCGTCGGTGGCATGTACTGCGCCATGTTTGGCATGATCGCCAGTGTGGGGATGTCTAACTTACAGTTTGTGAATCTCAACAGCGCGAGAAACCTGTTTATTTTGGGCTTTGCCTTTTTCATGGGCTTGAGTATGCCCGAATACATCGGGGCCAATCCGGTCGATGTGGGGATAGAGTCGGTGTCGAACATCATCAACACCCTGGGCTCCACAGGGATGGCTGTGGGTGCTTTCATCGCACTGATTTTGGACAACACCATTCCCGGCACCCCTGAAGAACGGGGCTTGGTGGCTTGGCAATCTGAGGCGCATCAATGATCTTCAAAGTCGGTGGTGTCATTGTCTATCTGGGCATTTTGCTGTGGCTGGGGGTCCTCGCGTCTCGGCGCATGAAAGACATCAAAGACTATTTTGCGGCCGGTAAAAACTTAGGCTTTTTGGCCGTGGCTTTTTCTGCACGGGCCACGGGTGAATCTGCGTGGCTGCTGATCGGTCTCACCGGGATGGGCTGCGCCTTGGGTGTCAAAGCTTTTTGGGTGGTGGTTGGCGAGGTCATCGGCGTGGTGGGGGCTTGGCTTTTCATGTCCAAACGCTTCAAGCGTCTCACCGATCAGTACGACAGCATCACGGTGCCTGATTACCTGGAAAGTCGTTTCCAAGACAAAAGTCAGATCATTCGAATCGTCTCCGCATTCGCTTTAACCATCTTCGTCACCATTTATGTGAGCGCTCAAATCGATGCCACCGGTAAAGCCTTTGAAGATTTCTTAGGCTGGAACTACTACGCGGGCATCGCCGTCGGGTTCGCGGTGGTGGCCACTTATATTACTTCCGGTGGCTTTTTAGCCGTCGCTTGGTCAGATATGTTCCAAGGCGCCTTGATGTTTTTGGGGCTCGTGATTTTGCCCATCGTTGCGATCGCCTCCATGGGTGGTGTGGCTGCCCTTACCGATGGCTTGAGTAAAATCGATGTTTCTTTGCTCTCCGTCACGGGTGGTACCGGTTGGACCCCCATCGCCACTGCTGAAATATTAGGACTGGCGCTCATCGGACTTGGGTTTTTGGGCTCGCCGCAAATCTTTGTTCGGTTCATTGCCCTCAAAGATGAAAGTGAAATTCCCAAAGGCGCTTGGGTTGCGTTCATATGGACCTTACTTGCCGATGGTGGCGCGGTCCTCGTCGGTATGGCGGGCCGTGTGATGCTCACCGGTGACAGCGGTGACATGAGTGTCTTTGGTGGCGCCGAAGCCGTTCTTCCCGCTTTGGTGGAGCACGTCTTCCCTGCCCTGATCGTTGGCATTTACATTGCCATCGTCCTATCGGCCATCATGTCCACGGTGGATTCGTTGTTGGTACTCGCCGGTTCAGCGGCAGTGCGGGATTGGTATCAAAAAGTAAAGAACCCCACCATCTCCGATGAAGACTTGGTCGGCCTTTCCCGTAAAGTGACTTTCGGTTTGGCCTTGGGCGGTTTGGCTGTGGCTTTGGCCGTCGCCATTTCCACCCCTGACAGAACGGTTTTTTGGTTCGTCATTTTTGGCTGGTCAGGCATCAGTGCGACGTTTTGCCCGGTGATGATTCTCTCGTTGTTTTGGCCCGGCCTCACCGGACGTGGGGTGGTGGCTGGAATGGTCACCGGCTTTTTCGCGGTGCCCTTCTTTAAATTTGGCATTTCCAACCTGCCCGGCATTGGTGAATTCTTCTCCGCGCTCAGTGAACTACCGCCTTCATTCGCCATGGCCTTTCTCGCGGCCATCGTGGTGAGCCTGACCGACAAAAAAGGTCAAAGCATTGTGGCCCAAGCCGCGGAAGACCTCAAATCTGCGAGTCGCTGAAAAAAAGCGGCTGAAGGTGCCCAAAACCCTCCCAAATCGCCAAAGATCGGGCTTTGCGGATAATTACTGCAGGAGCTTTGGTTTTCTCCCCCTATCAGAACCTGCATGGTGATTTAAACGTCTGTTTTAAAAGGTTTTTTATTGAACAGGGGTTTTGTTCCGGATCCCGGTTCTGTGTTAGGAGAAAGCATCGAATTTTCGCGTGAGTGAGGTTTCACAGATCTTTGCTCACCCTTTAACTAACTTTGACCGTGGAGAGGTTCCCATGTCCGATATCGTAAAATGTGGTCTGATTCAGCTCGCCAACCCCATCAACGACGAAAGCGTCCCTGTGCCTGAGATTTGTGAGGCCATGGTGCAAAAGCACATCCCTTACATCGAAAAAGCAGGTGAAGCCGGTGTCCAAATTCTCTGTTTACAAGAGATTTTCAACGGTCCTTATTTCTGCCCCAGCCAAGACAGACGTTGGTACGAAGCGGCTGAGTCAGTTCCCGGTCCCACCACCGATCGCATGGCGGAATACGCCAAGAAGTACAACATGGTCATCGTGGTGCCCGTGTATGAAAAAGCCATGCGCGGCGTGTACTACAACACAGCCGCCGTGATCGATGCCGATGGCACCTACTTGGGCAAGTACCGCAAACAACACATCCCACAGGTTGGCCCTGGTTTCTGGGAGAAGTTTTTCTTCACCCCTGGCGATGGCGGCTATCCCATCTTCAAAACCAAATATGCCACCATCGGTGTCTACATTTGTTACGATCGTCACTTCCCCGAAGGCGCTCGATGTTTGGGTCTCAACGGTGCAGAGATTGTATTCAATCCTTCCGCCACCGTGGCCGGGCTTTCCCAATACCTGTGGAAACTCGAACAACCTGCACATGCAGTGGCCAATGGTTATTTTGTTGGAGCCATTAACCGTGTTGGCACCGAAGCACCCTGGAACATCGGTAAGTTCTACGGCACCAGCTACTTTGTGAACCCCAAGGGCGAATTTGTAGCAGAAGGCTCCGAAGACGATGATGAGTTGGTGATCGGTGATTTGGATTTGTCCATGATCGATGAAGTGCGCAACACTTGGCAGTTCTATCGCGATCGTCGACCCGATGCATACGATGAAATCCACGGCAAGTAATCCAAACAGTTTTTGAGGAGCACAGTATGACAACAAAATTGATTCGAGGTGGCACGGTTGTCACCGCTGAAGGTGAACAACGTGCTGACGTGTTAATCGTCGGTGAAAAAATCGCAGCCGTAGGGGAGAACTTAGATGCTCCTGCCGGTGCCGAAACCATCGACGCCTCTGGCGCTTACGTCATGCCCGGTGGCATTGACCCACACACCCACATGGAACTTCCGTTCATGGGCACTGTGGCGTCAGAAAACTTCTTCACCGGTACCTCTGCAGCCATGGCTGGCGGCACCACTTCGATCATTGATTTTGTCATTCCGGCCCCTCAACAACCCATTATGGAAGCCTACCGCGAGTGGCGCGGCTGGGCTGAAAAAGCAGCGGGTGACTACACCTTTCACGTGGCCATCACTTGGTGGGACCAAAGTGTGCATGAAGACATGGGCACTTTGGTTCGCGATTACGGTGTCAACAGCTTCAAGCACTTCATGGCCTACAAAAACGCCATCATGTGCGATGATGAAACCTTGGTGAATTCCTTCACGCGCGCCAAAGAACTGGGCGCGTTGTGCACCGTACACGCTGAAAACGGTGAATTGGTGTTTCGCTTACAGCAAGACATTTACGACAAAGGCATTCACGGTCCCGAAGGTCATCCGCTTTCTCGCCCACCAGAGGTAGAAGGCGAAGCTGCCAACCGAGCCATTCGTATTGCTGAAGTGTTAGGCGTGCCTTTGTACTTGGTTCACACCTCTTGCATTGATGCCCTCGAAGCAGTCACACGCGCCCGGCTTGAAGGCCAACGTGTGTATGCCGAAGTGCTGGCTCAGCACCTTGTGATCGATGACAGTGTGTATCGCAATCCCAACTGGAACGAAGCAGCCCACTACGTCATGAGTCCACCCTTCCGATCCAGCGAGCACCAAGAAGCGCTGTGGCGCGGCCTCCAATCGGGGATGCTGCAAACCACGGCCACTGACCATTGCTGCTTTTGCACCAACCAAAAGCAAATGGGGCTCGAAGATTTCCGAAAGATTCCCAATGGCACCGCTGGCGTAGAAGATCGCATGAGCGTTTTGTGGCACCACGGGGTTCGAACGGGTAAATTAACCCCATCCGAATTCGTGGCGGTGACCTCCACCAACACGGCGAAAATCTTTAACATTTACCCACAAAAAGGCTCTTTGGCCGTGGGTGCTGATGCCGACGTGGTCATTTGGGACCCCAATGCCACGCGCACCATTTCCAAAGATACCCACCATCAAAATATTGATTTCAATATTTTTGAAGGCATGGAAGTCACGGGCAGCGCCGGCGTGACCCTCAGTCGCGGCACCGTGGTCTGGGAAAACGGCCAACTAAAAACCACAGAGGGGGCAGGTCGTTACATCAACCGCCCACCATTCCCTGAGTACTGGGACTCTGTGATGAAACGAAACGAACTTGCCGAGCCGACCAAAGTGGAACGCACTTTGCCGACGCCCGCTCAATAATTGTAAGGAGACAACTATGGGAACCCCATTTCAAGCAAAATCATATGAGTTCACCCAATACACATCTGCCCAAAACTGGATTGGCGGCAAATGGGTGGATGCACAAAACACAGAAAAACTCGAAGTTATCAACCCGCGCTTTGGCAAGTCCATGGCCCAGGTGTGCATGTCTGGTGCAGACGATGTGGCTAAAGCTGTTGCCGCAGCGAAAGAAGCCCTTCCCGCGTGGCAAGACATGCCCATCCGTGAACGCGGCGAAGTTTTCTACAACTTGCGTCAGTTGATGCACGACAATATCGAAGAGCTCACTTGGTTGGTGTCCCACGAAAACGGCAAGACCTACGATGAATCTAAAGCCGAAGTGCTTAAAGCCATCGAATGTGCCGAATACGGTTGTGCACTCCCCAACATCGCTGCTGCGCCCCAGCTTGAAGTGAGCCGTGGCGTGGAATGTCGTATCGTGTATGAACCCGTAGGCGTGGTGGCTGGCGTGACGCCATTTAACTTCCCCATCATGGTGCCTTTGTGGATGTTGCCCCAAGCATTGGTGGGCGGTAATGCATTCATTCTCAAACCCTCTGAGCAAGTGCCGTTGAGCTGTATTCGCTTGGCAGAAATGCTCCAAGAAGCTGGATTGCCCGATGGTATTTTTAACATCGTGAATGGTGGCCAAGAAACAGTGGAAGCCTTATGTGATGATGAAGACATCGACGCGCTGGCTTTCGTGGGCTCCACCCGCGTTGCAAAAATCGTTTATGGTCGTGCCGCTCAAACCGGTAAGCGTGTGCTTTGCTTAGGTGGCGCTAAGAACCATTTGCTGGTGGTGCCTGATGCCGACCTCGAATTGACTGCCGCCAATGTGATGGCGTCTTTCACTGGTTGTGCGGGTCAGCGTTGCATGGCCGCTTCGGTCATGGTGGCTGTGGGCGAAGTGGACCACATCATCGATGAAATTAAGAATCACGCCCAGCGCGTTGAAACTGGTAAGGACATGGGCGCCATTGTCAATGAAGCCTCGGTGGAGCGCATCACTGGCTATATCGATGCGGCAGAAGCCCAAGGCGCCAAAGTGTTGGTGGATGGCCGCAATGCCAAAGGCGGTCCTGAAGGCTACTGGGTTGGGCCGACCCTGTTGGACAATGTGAGCCCCGATATGCCTGCAGCCAAGGAAGAAATCTTTGGACCAGTTCTGTCCATCGTTCGGGTGAAAAACCTGGATGAAGCCATTGAGCTGGAAAACAGCAGTAATTACGGCAATGCCAGCGCGGTCTACACCACCAGCGGTGATGTGGCCAAAGAAGTGATGAATCGCGTCTCTGCGGGCATGTGCGGCGTAAATATTGGGGTTCCCGTCCCCCGCGAGCCCTTTGGCTTCGGTGGCTGGAACGACTCCAAATTCGGGCACGGAAATATTACGGGCTGGGATGGCTATCGGTTCTGGACCCGACCCCGAAAAATCAGTAGTAAATGGGCGCTACAAAAAGACACCACCTGGATGTCCTAAAGGGCATCCTAAGGAGAGAAAATGAACGCCGATGAAATGATTGAGTTGTGCAAAAAGCACTCCATGTACACCTGGTCTGCCGGAAATGCGGTGTCCCCCATTCCCGTTGAGCGCGCCGAAGGCGTGTTCATGTACGAACCCAGTGGGAAACGTCATTACGATTTCAACTCCCAGCTCATGAGTGTGAACATTGGCCACCACCACCCCAAAGTGCGGGAGGCCATGAAAGACCAAGTGGACAAACTTCTCTATGTCTTTCCGGGTACCGCCACCGAAGTACGGGCGCGGCTTTCCAAAAAGCTGGCGGGCTTGGTTCCTGGCAACATCAATACTTTCTTTTATACGCTCGGCGGTGCCGAAGCCAATGAGAACGCTCTGAAAGCTGCGCGTTATTATACGGGCAGGCACAAGATTCTCAGTCGTTACCGCTCATACCACGGCGCCACGAACGCCTGTATGCAGCTCACCGGCGATCCACGACGAATTCCTAACGAGCCCGGCGGCGCAGGTTTTGTCAAAGTCATGGATCCATGGCCTTATAATTATAAGTTTGGTGATGACGAAGAAGAGATCACCAGAAACAATCTTGAGTATCTTGAAGAAGTGATCATGTACGAAGGTCACGATCAAATCGCGGCCATGTTCGTTGAGACCATTACTGGAACCAACGGCGTCTTGGCGCCACCCAAGGGTTACTTGAAGGGCTTAAAAGAGTTGCTGTCTAAATATGGCATTCTCATGATCTGTGATGAAGTGATGGCCGGCTGGGGGCGTTCAGGCAAACTCTTTGCTTTTGAGCATTATGATTTCGTCCCTGACATTGTGACGTTCGCCAAAGGCCTGACCAGTTCTTATATGCCACTGGGCGCCATGGGGGTCAGCGACCCCATTGCCGAACACTTCAAAACCAATGTTTTTTGGGGTGGCCTCACCTACAACTCTCATCCACTCGCATTGCGTACCGCCGAAGCGGCCATTGATGTCATGCTGGAAGAGAACATGCTCGAAAATGCCACCCAACTGGGTAAGGTCATGCGCTCAGAAATGGACCGCCTGACCGAAAAACATCCATCGGTCAAAGAAGGGCGCTGCATTGGGCTGTTTGGTATGATGGACCTTCAGAAAAACAGCCAAGGTGAGCGCATGGCCCCTTACAATGGCACCAGTGAAGCCATGGGCAAATTGGGCGCTTTCTTCCGCGAAAACGGTTTATTTACCTTTGTTAGGTGGGGAAGCTTCATGTGCAACCCACCTTTGTGTATAACGGAGGAGCAGTTGCTCGAATGCTTCGAAATCATTGATCGTGGCCTGGATGTCACAGACCAATATTTTGAAGGCTAAAAGCCGACTTTAAAATTCTAAAAGGAGAGTAAATATGGCCGACCTTAGCGTAACCGTGAACGGAATGAAGTTTAAAAACCCATTTGTCATCGGTTCAGGACCTCCAGGTACCAACTATAAGACTATCGCTAAGAGTTTCGATTGTGGTTGGGGCGGCGTGATTGCTAAGACGGTCAGTCTCGACTCCACAGAAGTCATCAATGTTGCGCCTCGATACGGCAAACTTCGTCTCAACGAATATGAGGCCAAGGGCAACAAAAACGTTATCGGCTTTCAAAATATCGAATTGATTTCGGACTTGAGCTTACAAGAATGGCTCGACGATTTTAAGCGAGTCAAAGATGACTACCCAGAGGGCATACTCATCGCCTCCATTATGGAGCAGCACGAAAAAGATCGTTGGCAAGAACTCACCGGGCTCATCATGGAAACCGGCGTCGATGGCTTCGAACTCAATTTCTCATGTCCCCATGGACATCCAGAACGACAAATGGGAGCGGCCATGGGCCAAAACCCAGATATCGTTGAAGAAGTCACCCGGTGGGTCGCAGACACCACCGATCTTCCTATTTGGGCAAAAATGACGCCCAACATCGGGAACATCAGATTACCGGCTCGTGCCGCCATGGCGGGTGGGGCATCAGGTGTAGCGGCGATCAATACCATTCTTTCAGTGGTGGGCGTTGATCTCGATTCACTCAAGCCACAACCCACGGTGCAGGGCGGCTCCACCCCTGGTGGCTATAGCTATCGCGCTGTGAAGCCCATCGCTCTCCGAATGGTTTCTGAGCTATGTCTCGACCAACCTGACATGCCTGTTTCGGGTATTGGTGGCGTTGCGGAAGCTCGTGACGCTATTGAGTTTTTGCTCATGGGCGCATCCACTGTGCAAGTTTGTACCGGTGCCATGCTTCAGGGGCATAAAATGGTCCAAAACCTTATCGAGGGCTTGGATAAATTCCTCGACGAAAAAGGTTTTGCGAGCGTCAATGACATCATCGGAAAGTCCCTGCCTTATTTCACCACACACCACGAACTGGTGGAACGTCAAGTCGCGGCCAAACTCGCTAAGGCGGGCCAAAAGAACCGTGACAAAGAGTGGGGCGAAAACATGGCTGAAGTGACAGATAAGCTCACAACAAACTAGCCTAATCCCGTGCGATTGTTATAACAGTACCCCCATCTATATGGGGGTATTTTTTTGCGCTTTATAGGAGCCCGATATGTTCATATCCCGATTTTGCTTACTGCTTTTGAGTGTTTGTACGCTCGCCTGCACAAAGACATCCACACTCGCGAATGAGGCGAACGCCGCCCCGCTCCCCAAAAAAGAAAAGTCCGAATTTGCACGGGTCAAAATTGGAGATGTGGTCCCCAACTTCACCCTGCCCGGTCTCGATGGTAAAAAAATCTCGCTCTCAGACTACAAAGGCAAGCTGGTCGTTTTAGAATGGTTCAACCCCGGATGTCCCTTTGTGAAGAAAGTCCATCAACCCGGCGGTGTTTTCGAAACGCGCGCCGCCCAAGAAGCCAAAGAGGGCACCGTGTGGTTGGCCATCAACTCAGGCGCACCGGGCAATCAGGGCACGGGCGTTGAAACCAACAAAGCCGCGGCCACCAAATGGAATATGCAGCACCCCATCTTGCTGGATGAAAGCGGCGAAGTGGGCCGCATGTTCGGCGCCAAAACCACGCCACACATGTTCGTCATCTCGAAAGAGGGCAAGCTCATCTATCGGGGTGGTCCTAACAACGCTGCTTACGGTCGCGTCCCCGCTGATGGCCCGAAAGCCTATTTAGATAATGCACTCAAAGCCGCGAAAGCAGGTCAACCCGTGGTCGATGCCGACACCAAACCTTGGGGATGCTCCGTAAAGTACAAATAGCTGAACTCACTCTTCTTTTTTTGGGTTTAAATACATTCCTAGGACACTCGATACGCCTTTTTTGAAGGCGTGCATACCTTGTTGACTCGCAACCCTTCCGGTAAACTTCAATGACATCGGGAGTGGGATAAATGGGCTTACTAAGAGCGTTTCTTATTTTTAGCTGTTTGTGGAGCATGGCCTGCCCCACGGCGCTCGAAGATCCCGATCCGCCGCCTAAAGAAAAAAAACAAAGCCCCACCACAACGCCAGATGCGTCCATCTTTGAAACAATGGATGCCGCCATCCGTCCTGCAAGTCCGGACGATGCGGGAACCATCTCACGAGATGCGGGAGCTGATAGGGTTGTCGTTGATGGTGGGGTCATCAGCAGCCCCTTCGATGGAGGATCGACCGACCAAGACAGCGGTCTTTTTTCAGAATCTGTAGATGCTCACCTTCCCGCCGTTTCCGCTCTGCCCGATGCAGGAGATGGACCCATTGATTCCGGTGGTTCCTCTTTCAACACCATTGTGGACGCGGGCAATTCCGTTTCACAGGATATGGATGCCGGTGCATCTTCTTTCAACACCACTGCAGACGCGGGGCTTTTCGTGCCACAAACTTCGGATGCAGGCCTCCCACCCATTGTGGATTGTCTCGGAAACCCAAACGGCACCGCTGTACTCGATTGCCATGAAACCTGCGCTGGAAACGCCTTTGTTGATCACTGTGGCACATGTGTTGGCGGTGGCACAGGCCTATTGGCCTGTGAGCAAGACTGTAACGAAGAATGGGGCGGTCATGCGTTTATAGATGCTTGCGGCACCTGTGTGGGAGGGGAAGACCTTCCTTGTCACCCTTCCCCCTTTGATGCCGGATACGATGCGGGCGCGCCCCAATCCCATACCGACGGTGGGCAATGGATTGATGCAGGGCCAACATTCATGCTCGATGCTCCAGATGCGTCAGTAAACATTGATGCGGGTGCTCCCCAAAATTTTACCGACGCAGGGTTACCCCACCCCGATGCAGGATCACCTCTCACAACATTTGATGCGGGTGTCCCCTTCTTCGAGACAGACGCAGGCGTTGCTGTCGTTGACCAAGCCGCATGCCAGGAAGACTACTTCCATGATCATTTGGCAGGTTTGTTTCGACGAACCTGCGCCATGTGTCACACCATCGATGGGATCGCCGTGGACCAAGGGGCTTCTTTCGTACTTGCCTCGCCCTATGTAGGAAAAGAAAGTGAAATAGACGCTCTTAACTTCCAGGCGCTGCAAAACTTCCTCAATGCAGATGCCAACAATGCCTCTTTGCTTTGGCAAAAACCCACGAGCACATTGAATCACGGTGGCGGAGAGCAAATTCAAGAAAATAGTGAGGCGGAGTTTGCTCTTTTAGACTTTGTGAATATGGTGTCCGATCAAATGGTCTGCGAGCCCTCAGACACCCCAGCCTTAACCACGAACGATCTGGTTCTCACCCATCATCCAGCCGCCCTTCGCTCTGCGGCATTGCTGCTTTCAGACACCCTCCCCACACCTGAAGAAGTCGACGCCATTACCTCCGATCTTGATTCATTGGATCCTGCCCTCGACCGCATCATGAGCTCGCCCGCTTACGCTGAACGCATCGCCATTATTTATGAAGATGCTTTGCTCACCAACACCTACCGCTCAAAAAATAATTCATTGGTATTACAAAAAGCGTGGGGACAACAAACAGACTCTCAAGGCAACACCCGGGGTCGGTACCAATGGTACAAGGATTACGCCACCTACCCGCAAGAAAATGAACGGGACCTCTATCAAGAACTGGCCGGCCTCACGGGTCATGGGTTTTCCAGGTCAGCCAAAGAGCTGGTCAAACACGTGATCACAGAACAAAAAGACTTCGGAGAAATTCTTACCGCTGATTACACCATGATGAATATCTATTCAGCCCCCGTGTACGAGCGTGAAGATGCCTTCGATGGCGGCTACTTTGCCGACGAGAGCTATTGGGAAGAACGCGAGGCCGGGTTCCCCGGCTTAGATGGTGGCCCGGTGCCCATTCCCCCGATGCCTTCTGCCAATCGGTATTATTTTAAACCCGTGACCATCCCTGCGCCCGTGCCAACGGCCGGACTCCTTTCGGATATTAACTTTTTGGGCACTTGGCCCACCAATAAAGTGAATCTTAATCGGTCTCGATCGCGTGAGGTCCTCAAAACCTTTTTGAACACGGACATTCTCGCACAAGTGAACCGGACCCCCGAAAGTTTTGCCGCTGATATTTCTAATCCCACCTATAACGATCCCACGTGCGTCTCCTGTCACCACTTAATGGATCCCATTGCCGGGGCCTTTCAAAACTGGCCTCGTTTTCAATTTCAAGCACTCTACGACCCGCTACATGAGAACGCACAAAGTCGATGGGCGGACACTGATCCTTTGGTTCAACTGCTGCCGCCAGGTTTGAGCCGCAGCCACCCAGTCCCGCCGGAACGTATGGACGACAGCTTGGTGTGGCTCGCTGAAAACTTGGTGGATGACCCGAGGTTTGCCGCTGCCACCGTACGCGTGATTTTCGAAGGTTTGTCAGGGCGCCCTGCCATGACCCAACCCAACATCGAAGACGAAGACTTCCTGCAGCAACAAAGGGCCTACCAGCTTCAACGCCAATACTTCGAAGAGCTAGAGGATGCATTTACCAACAGCGGGCGAGACTTAAACACCATGGTCAAAGCCATGATGAAATCCCCTTTGTTGCGTGCCTCCCACTTCAACAATGACAACCCATACTTACACGAACATTTTGGACTCCACCGCATGCTCACCCCAGAAGGCCTAGAGCGAAAACTTTTAGCAACCACCGGACGAAAATGGCGAAATTATTTTGGTCGGGTTGAGCCAAACAACGAAGCTAATTATCATTGGGGTTTCGACACCGATCATCCTCACCAGTCCCTCCTTGTGGAGTTTCGTGAAAGCTGCGGCAACGGGGGTAATGGTTGCTATGCCAGGTGGTACGGACTTTTAGGCGGACAAAACATCACACCGTCAGGGGGCAATTCCCGCAGATTGTCGGCAGAAAATGCCGTTTTTAATGGGGTGCTTCAACGCATGGCCGCCGAAATTCCTTGGCGTGTGGTTCCCCGTGATTTTGCCATCATCTCACAAACCAACGGACTTTTCGAAAGGGTCTTGTTCCCTTACGTCGATCTGGACACCCTTCCCACCGACGAAAACGGTGACGCGGATGTGGCAAATCAAAACGCCATTAAAGACAACCTGATCTACCTGGCCCAACACTTGTGGGGCCAAACGCTCGATGAACAAGACCCCGAAATCGCAGCCGCCTACGACCTGTTCGTCGCTGCGCTCGCGCTGCAAGGCCCCTATTTGGGATTGGGTGCCGGATTTTCTGCTTCGGTTGAACAGGATGAAATCGATTTCAAGGAAGCCTGGGAAGCCGCCAATGGCATCACCTCGCCGCAACGTCGAGAGGTGACCCATGATACGCATGGCACACTTCGTGCCTGGCGAATGGTCATTGACTATTTTATATCCGACTATCATTTCCTGCATCAATCCGTTCCCCCCGAAGGAGGCGCGCCATGAAACGTCGGGACTTTTTAAAAGCCAGCGCCGCGCTCACGGGAACTTTGATGCTCCCCCGTCATGTGCGCGCCAACACCCCCACACCCTTGTGGCTCCATTTACATGCGGGTGGGGGCTGGGATCCCACACTGCTGTGCGATCCTTATCCCGAGGTGAACAACATTGCTTTTTCACGCCAGCTCACATCCACCACCGTGGCCGGCGAGCAAATTGCCTACGCCGGACTAAGTGGGAATGACACCAGTATCCCCAAGGACACGGGTTATGGATTTGGAGACTTTTTTGAAACCTACAAAGACCAAATGTTGGTGTTGAATGGCGTCAACCCACAAACCGCAGGCCACTTTTCGGGCGCGCGTTTCGCGGCCAGTGGCAAACTCGACGCGGGCTACCCTTCTATCTTCGCATTGGCCGCTGCCTTGGGAGGTGCAGATAAAGCCATGGCTTATATTGTTGGCGCCAATGGGTCCTATTCAGTCACAGGGGGGCATGTGGCGGAAACCCGGTTGAGCAACAGCCAATTTCTCGATGATGCCATCAACCCCAACAGCTTGTTTCACAATACCCAAACCATGTACCGCGACGATGAATACGCCCTCCTCAACGCAGCAAAAGCAGCCAGACTGCAAAGACTCATGGCCACCGAACCCAACCTGGAGCGCCAAAAAGCCATGACGCAGTTTTCCAATGCCCGCTCGGGCACACCCCTGCTTCAAAGTGTCACCGCGGCTTTGGCTGAAGGGCCGCAGGTCAGTCGCCCCGGTCAAAACAACAACAATCGCTTGGCGCTCAATCTGTTCGATGATGGACTGCGTGCATTGATTGGATATGATATGGGCCTGACCGTCGCTGCGACTCTCAATGCCAGCGTCTTTGACACCCACGGCAGTCATGATTCATTGCACCCCAATGGATTACAAAACTTATTGATGGCAGTGGACTGGCTCATGCAAGAAGCGCAGCTGCGCAGCCTCCCCATGGTGGTGGTGATCACGTCTGAATTCGGACGTACCGCCAGTTATAATGTGGCGGACGGTAAAGATCATTGGCCCAATACGTCTTGGATGATGTTGCAAACCAGCGATCTCAATTTGTTTCAAGGGGGCCGCACCATTGGTTCCAGCACCTTTGACAGCGCCACCTGGAAGATTCACAGCAACAAGATCGATCCTGCCACGTTGCTGCCCACAAATGACGATGACGAGAACGGCATCTACCTCACGCCAGATCTCATTCATTTAAGCCTTAGGGATATGATGGGAATTACGCCAACGGATTTCGCCACCCACCTCTACAGAATTGATGGGGCACCTTTGACAGGCTTTTTGCTCTAAGGCTCTGCGCACTGCCAATTGCCGGTAAAATTGTGGTATTCCTGGACCAACAAGTCGCCATTGCTCTGCCAGTTGAGATAGCCCAGCTCCCAAAAATCAAGATTGGCATCCATGTCTCTTTCGTAAGTATTGTAATGAACGCCATTCACATAAAGCTTCACACGGGCTTCGACCACTTCGCCCTCATCGGTATTGGGACAATCGGTTGAATCTTTGCGATGAATGGCCACAGCGTAAGCCCCCTGGCTGGGTGCCTCCAAGGAAATAATCTCGGGCCCATCGCCACAGGAATCTTCCATGAGCATTTGAGGATTCGCCGCTGCATCCCCATCACTGCCGCTCCAAGAGACACCATCTAGACAGGTTTGCGGGTAACACGTGTAAGGAGAACACCAACCTTCTTGGGCGCGTTTAAAATAAAGATCAAAATTGTTTTGGCCACCGCCCCAAGTAAGCTCTAGCACAATTCCGGAAAGCGGTTCACATACCAAGGTGGTCCCATCATTACTCTGTCCGCAATACTCGGCCTGAGAAATGAAACACGCGTCAGAAACCATCCCTTCTGTGGTGCAGGGCTCTTCGCACCGTCCATCAATGCATAACAAACCAGAAGTACAGACCGCCCCGTCACCACAAGCCTCGTGCCAATCAACAATGACTGGTGGGGTGCCAGCATCCACATCGACACCCCCATCTGACGCAAATCCAACGTTCCCTGAGTCCGCCAGCGTCACGCCACTGTCCGTTGACACAGAACCTGCATCCAAGTCTTCATCAAAGGACAGGTGGGCATCGGGACGCTCCAGAAAAAGACCCGCATCGGAAGGCGCTAAGTCGGCGCCGGCATCGGTCATGACGGCAGTGGCCTCACCAGAATCTGGGACCTCACCAACGCCCGCATCAACAATAACCGTCACACCGGCATCCCCTGGGCCGGGTACGCTCGGGTCGGAAGTGTCTTGTACGCAGAGCTCTTCCACACAGATCAAACCATCGTTGCAAACTTGATCGTCATTGCAGGGCCCACCTTCGGCACCGGATTCAATAGGCTTCGATGGGTTAGGTGGGGGCTGGGTTCGTTCGGGCAAGTCACAACCACTCACCGCAAAAGACAAAAATAAAAGATATGAAATCTTCCGTCGCATCATCAATCCTCGTGATTCCTTCCTCAAAGGATAAACCCCCTCCACATCATCTTGCAAGAATGTGGCGCCTTATCCCTCTTCGTTCCGTTGACACTGGGTCTCAACGCATATTTTGAGTTCTTTGGCGCGTTTTTCTTCAGAGCAACCCCGTTGCCGTCGAACCTCTCTCGCACAAAAGCTTTCGGTCACCGATTCGCAAATGGTGTAACATTCCTCATAGGAAGTGCGCTGGCCACCAGTGGTAGCGCATCCCCAAATAAAAATGAGCCATAAACAGATTCCTTTTTTCATGTGTACTCCAAAATAGGGTTAACGCGGGCGACAGGTTTCCAAGACACCGCCCTGGGTTTGACCGTGACGTGTCTCTTCATCGTAATCGATTTGTCTTTGCTGCAAGTGGTTAAAATGCTTTTTGTACACTTGTTCCACTTTCCATTTCAATTCTTTCCACGCCGCATCACAAATAACCGCACAGTCGGCCCCCTTTTTTTTCACAGTGGTCGATGCAACCTGTTCTAAGTGTTTTTGAATGTTGTCCACTCCCGAATGACAAATCTTTACATGACCGTCTTCGTGGTACCGAGTGGCTTTAAGAAAACGCTCCCATTTATTTTTGCAATCTCTTGAAGCCTGAGATTCCTCCACCCATTTCGGCATGGTGATCTCCACTTCTTTGTGCAGTTGAATCTTTTGGAGTTGGGCCCGGCATGTACATTCTTCGGCATTCCACTTCATCTGCTTTTCGCCTTTTAACTCCAACCGAACCCGGCAAAGGGTCATGGCGGCCCCACGATGCCCCCATGAATCCTTAGGTCCAACAGGATTGTCCTTTAAATCAAACATGAGGGCTTGGGTGGTCTCCCCCCGCACCGGATACGTTTTGATGGGCACAGTTTTGCACCCCAAAAACAAAAAAACGATCAGGGTTCCAATCACCAAACGCATGGTCGACACCCAGAACAATGGACTCCCTTTCAGCCACGCAACAACAGGCCCCGGCTCGCGCATCCCAGGCCAACCCGGTGGGCAGTTTCAAGGATGCATGGCCGGATCATGCCAAGAAACCTCAAGAGGAGCAAGAAAAGGCCAAAGTGTGGGCTGGTTGTAAACCACTGTTATTTTTATATTAACCTCAAATTTCAGCCCACCAAAGCAGCCTCAAACCGTCAGATGGGAGCGTATCAAATCTTTCCATAAAGAGGATGAATGGTTTAGAAGAAACGAAAGGAAAGAACATGTCTCAAGAAGCTTCAGGTCTGAACAAGTGGTTGGATTTTGTTTGGCGTCCCGGCGAGGTCCCCATCACACGCGCGCGGTATCAAAATGCAGGCATATTGCGTCTGTTCGTGGCCTTGCCGCTCACCATGGTGCCCACCAATTACCTGATTCGGAGCGCGGGCCGTGCGGGCTGGAATTTAGACGGTGCCCAAAACATCCTCCAAGCGCATTTTATCGCCACCATGATTTATTGTTTCTCGGCTTTGGCGCTCATTATTGTTGCCAGCCGCGACACGCCTTTGCGCAGAAAGATGTGGCATGGTCTCAACGTGGTGGCCATTTGCTGTGAAATCGTGACCGTGGAGGCCTTTTTGCTGGGGCATGGCTCTCTCATTTGTTATAGCGTCGCCTTTTACCCAGTCATTGTGGCACTCTACCGATCGCTCTTCGATTATTTCACGGCGGTCTTGGCGTTGGTATTGTGCATTGGCGCCTTCGTTTTGGGTGGCGTTGCCGAAGTGCACGAATGGGTTCCACTGACCCCCTTAATGGCTGGACCCAGTACGCACCCCTTGTGGAATGATCAATCCCAGTGGGCCAACGTCCTTTTCTCCGTCCCTCTCACCTGTGTGCTCACCTTTTGGGTGGTTAACTATGCGGTCAACCAGAACGCGCGACTGCACAGCTACATCACCCGTTCGGTCTTACAACGCTATCTGCCTCCTGCCTTGGTGGACAAGGCCGCCAGCGGTGCGCTGAGTCTCGATAACCCTGCCCAAAGAAGCACCCTCACCGTCATGTTCACTGACATCGTGGGCTTCACCGCATTGAGCGAAAAGCTTGGCCCCGAAGCCTTAGGCGATCTGTTAGGGCAGTTGCTGGGAGAAGTGGCCGATCTGTCCATGAAGCACGGTGCCACCGTGGATAAATTCATTGGCGATTGCGTGATGGTAGTCTTTGGCGCTCCTGAACCCATGCCGCCACAAGAGCAAGCCACCAGATGTGTGAACCTTGCATTGGCCATCCATGAACGCATTAAAAGTGTGGGAGGCAGTCACGATTTGCATGCCAGAACGGGCATCAATACGGGTGAAGTGGTGGTGGGGAACTTTGGTTCTATGGCCCGCTCCGACTACACTGTTTTGGGGCCCACCGTGAATGTGGCCGCACGACTCGAAAGTCACAGTGAACCCGATTGCATTCTCATCGGCCCAAAAACAGCAGAGGCCGTTCGAGATCATTTCGAGCTCGAAGCGGCTGGTCCACTCAACCTAAAAGGTGTTTCACATCCGGTGGAAAGCTTTTTTGTGATCGGCAAGAAACGCTGATTTTCCGCGACACGGTAGGTTCAACCTACTCCAAATTCTTTGCCCCAATAAAACCATTGGGCGGGATGGCTTGGGCATTGGGTAAAACCACATCGCTGAAAAAATAAGCTTCGATGCGTTCCAAAGAGTTGTCATCATCCCAATAATCAGCGGTCAAAGCCATGTCGCAATAACATCGCGTTAATGGGGTGTCCTCGGTGAGGCCCACCGGTGACACCCTTACATTCAGCGTTTGATTTGATGCTTGCTCTTGCATCATGAAATTAAATTGAGTGATGCCACAATTCACGTCAAACAGTGTCACGGTGAGATCGATGCGCGACCCATTTACCGTAGCATCCACCCGCCCCGTGGCATCACCAAAGCCCGCATCTGGCTCTTCGAGTGTCACACAAATAGATTCCATGTTCACACTGACACCATCGCTTTCCGCCACCCCACTGTCTGCCGCCTGGGTCATATCCGATTGCCCAGCATCGGTGTTTTGACCGGCATCCATAGCCCCAGTCGTGGGCGAATTGCCCGCATCAACCAATAGGTTAGGCGCAGCCGTCCCTGCATCCATGTCACCGCTTGGAAGTTCCTCTGGCGGGTCCTGTTGATTGCCCTCTCCTTCTTGAGATGTGGGGCAACCCGATATTGAAACGCCGATTGTCAGAGCCATCATGACCCCCAGAGAGCTCATGCGCTTAGACTTTTTATAGGGTGAAATGTGCATCGCGTTGAAACCTCATTTGTGGCCCAGCCTTACTGGATGAGCAACTCAGGGGGTTTTAACCCATTTCTGGCCTCATCGCCAGCTTGACCTTCGGGGACCACATTGCACCTGACGTGGGTCAAATAACCGATAAAACATTGGTTTCGCTGACCTAGGATTGCTACAATTTCCCCAGTTCCCCTACAGAGGTTTGTGTTGAAAAACTTACGGTACTTAATTTTGTTTAGCGTTCCCATGGCGGTGTGCGTGGGCATCGTTGGCGGTGGCCTTTGGGTGTTCTTCACCGTGGCCTACATCTTTGGACTGGTGCCCATTCTCGATCAGGTTCTGGGTACCGATCATCACAATCCCGCTCCAGAATCCGAAAATGCACTGGTGAACAACAGGTTGCTCAATGGTTGGCTTTATCTGTGGGTGCCCTGTCAACTTGGCGTCCTTTTTTGGGCCCTTTACGAGATCACCACCCAGCCTCACAGCGCCATGGAAAAATTCGGGCTCGCCGTTTCTGTTGGCATCATGGCGGGCGGCGGCGGCATTAATGTGGCCCACGAACTCATGCACCGGAAAAACCTGATGGAGCGCGCATTGGCGGAAATACTCATGGGGGCAGTGACCTACTCTCATTTTTGTGTGGAGCACGTCTTGGGACACCACAAATATGTGGCCACCCCTAAAGATCCTGCCACGGCCCGCTACAACGAAAGCGTCTACACCTTTTTGCCCCGTACCTTTTTCGGTTCCTTCAAAAGTGCATGGCACTTAGAATCCCAACGGGTGCACAACCACAAACAAGCCTATACGTTGAAAGATCGTCGTTTGCGTTATGGCCTCACTTGGGTGGGCGGTTACACGGCTCTTTTTCTTCTTTTCGGGCTCGAAGGCATCGCCTTTTTTGTGGCCCAAAGCTTGGTCGCCATTCTTCTACTGGAAGTAATCAACTACGTGGAGCATTATGGTCTTCTCAGGGCCACCCTCGAAAATGGGCGGTACGAACGTGTGGCTCCCAAGCACTCATGGAACTCAGCACACACGCTGACCAACAGTCTCTTGCTGAATCTGCCGCGACATGCCGATCACCACTATTTGGCCAGCCGACCCTATATGATTTTACGTCACCTCGATGACAGCCCTCAATTACCTGCAGGCTATGCCGCCATGCTGCTCATGGCACTGGTGCCCCCGCTTTGGAAAAAGGTCATGAACCCCTTGGTCGAAGATTGGAACCAGCGCGTGGCGGATACCCGCGAGGCACAAAAAAAGCCCGTTTTAGCAACGGGCTGATCTTGTACTTTTAAAGTCAGTGACTGGTTTTCTTACCAGATGAAATCACGCAACTCGCTGGCGAATTCTTTCAGGCCACCGGTCACGCCTTTATCAGCCCAGAAGTCACCTGCTTCAGCGGCCTTTTTCATCACGTAACCATTTTCACCTTTCAAGTTTTCTTGGTGAAGACTTTCGACACCGCTGGTGTCGCCAGTGATGGCTGCTTCAACCATTCCGACAGAAGCGTTGATGCCGGTGTTGTAAGTGTTGGAAACTTCGCCGCCGGTGGCCACGTCTAAAGCTGCCACCGCAGGGTTCAAACGAGTTGCTGCAGCACTCACGGTACCCGCCAGTACCACGTTGGCGGTCTTGCCAGCAGTGGTGGTTTGGTTGTTGTTCAGGCCAGCATTCACAGTGTTGGCTGCGACACCAACCACCGTCAAACCTTTGCTGTAGTTCCCCAATGCTTTGGTGGTCCCGGCAATATCATCTGCATTGGTGGCTGTTTTTTCCAGGAGTTTGGTCACACCCTGGTTACGTAAGTCCAACGCACTGGCAGTAGTGGAAAGAATGCCAGTGGCATTGCTAAGCCCTTCGTACTGATCTTGGCTGGCAGTCACGCCAGTAGCGGGAGCAGCAGAGGTCTGCGTGGCAGGAGGATTGTCGGGGCTACAAACGTTGTTGGACGCGTTGTTAAGGTTGGCGTTGCTAACGTTGCTGGAAGTGGTTGAGTTAATGTTGGTCATGATATGTCTCCTAAAAAGTGTATCTGTGAGTCATGATAAGTTTCGTCTACCGGCCAAAATCGATGTGTGACCGATGCCACAGGTTTCGCGCACGCCCTCACAACAGATCTTGCGCTGCCGCCGCCTCACGCTCAAGGCATTGTTTTTTATAGACTTTTTATTTTTTTGTTAGGGGTCCGCGGACGGGTCGTTTTTCAGCCCACCATCTGGTCGTGCGAAACCTGCGACATCGGTCACAGTTTTTGGCAGATCTTTTGTGCAGATCTAAAGGTTAACGGCGCATCAAAGGCATGTGGAAAGCCAAATTAGGATGATCCGTCTCTCCCAATAGGGCCCCCATCAAAGAACGCAGCTGTTTCCGGCCCGGGCGGCAGAGCAACAAATCACCGGTCCCGTCCGCGGCCTCAAGCATAGAATACCGGCCTCCCATCGGGCCAAAAAAGGCCGCTTTTTCTTGGGTGGGGGCTTCCGAAACCTTCCCGCCTCGCAAATCCGTACGCTCAACCTGCATTTGGTGCCCTGATTGAAGGGCATGCACCCATCCCATAAAGCCAGGGGCAAATTCATATTTGCCAGCCACATGTATCAATACACCATCCTCGACCAAAGCCTGCATAAACAACTGGCATTGTGCCCTCTCCGGAAACAGTGTGGCCACCTTGGGTTCAAGCGTTTCAAAAGGAAGAGGCTGAGAAGCAAGGCCAGCTTCGATGAAATGACAAATCAAAGCAAAGGTGGGGTTGTTCACTCGCAGTGCTTCAAAATCATCAGATGGATTGGGATCGTGGCCCACCTGAGACATCATGTTCCCAAGAAATTCTAAAAAGGTTATTGGCTTGGCGAAGCCAACCGCTTCATTGCCCAATGCCGCCACCACCACATCGTTGCTGTTACCAAAAGCAAAAAACCGAATTTGCTTTTCCAAATTTTTTATGGAGATTTCGTATTGCTTTCGGGGCATCCCCAACGTGCGAAGTGCCCGACGCAATTCATCGGACGCCGCATTGTTTTCCCAATAGCCATTGTCTTTTAAAGCCGCCTCCACTTCTTGTGCCGATGACAAAGCCTGATCTGAACTTTTAAACGGAAACATCAATGAAGCTTCTTGGATGGGTATTTGGAGCTGCTGATACAAACGAAGCAATACAGGCATCGCAAATGTGTTCAAATCAAAAGGGCTCGACATGTCATGCTCCAACAATAAAAAACAAAACGATTCGGCTAAATCAAAACCTCTATCGCCTGGGGCACCACCTCAAAACGCGCGGGCAAAGTGCCGGTCAGCTCTCCATCCAATTCTATGTGCATGGGAGTGGCCGCACCGTCGCAAGTGACTTCCGCGGATTGTGTATGAAACATGCTCACCTTTTTGAGGTGTTGGTGGGCACCGGTATAAACCCGAGGGATGGCCATCAACCAAGCGGGCAAGCTCATCCCTTCAACGATCACCCCGTCCAACAGCCCGTCCGCCACTTGAGCGTGCGGGGCCACCTTCATCCCGCCACCAAAATATTGCCCATTGCAAAACCCCGCGATGGCCACGGTCCCCTCCCAGGTCTTTTCTGCACTTTTAAATTGAACGGGCTGCGGTTCGTAGGTGAGCAACCCTTTCAGCGTCGCATAAAGGTAGGTGCCGGTGGCGCCCAAATTTTTCGGGGCGGTCAATAACATCTGCCCCACGTACCCCGATAATCCAAACGTGGCGGAGTTGATGTAATGGCGTGTCAGTGGGCCTTGAGCTCCCGTGGTCACGGCTTTGCCCAAATCAATTTTTTGGGGCTGAGCTGTTTTTAAGCGAGCGATGGCTTTTTCTAAATCGAGCGGGTGCCCAAATGTACGGCGAAAGTCCCCTCCCGTCCCACTCGCCAAAAAAGCAAATCGCGTGGGGCTGTCAATTCGACGGGCATCCTCATCAAAAAAACCGTTCACAATTTCATGATTGGTTCCGTCACCACCGACAGAAATCACCAAACCGTAGCCTTCCCGTACCGCCTCACGGGATAAAACAGTGGCATGTTCCGGCGCCTCGGTGAACGCCAATTCGTATTCACCCAATACTGATTTTAAAGCAGGCTTGAGACGCTCGACCCTTTTGAGGGTTTTCCCATTGGCCGATGCTGGATTCAGAATCACGCGGGTTTTGGTGGTGGGCATGTTCATCCAGCAAGCTTATAACTGGAGGGCCCATAAAAAAAGCCAACCGGCCAAAGAATGTTCAGCGGTCAAATAGGGCCTGAGGCTCCCTAAATGATTTAAATTCAAGTGCGTTTCCCGATGGGTCACGAAGAAAAAAGGTCGCTTGTTCGCCAGGTTCACCCGTAAATCGGGTCTTTGGGGCAATAAGATACGCCTGACCACTTTCATTCAGACGCGCGACCATTTCGTGCCACCGCTCCCAAGGCAAAACCATGCCAAAATGTTGGGTGGGAACTTGGTCGCCATCCACCTCGTTTTGAGCGACAGCCTCGGTCTCATCCACCAAATGCGCGGAGATTTGATGGCCAAAAAAATTAAAATCGATCCAACGCGCTGCTTGTCGTCCCACTTCACAACCAATAACGTCGACAAAGAAGCGTTCGGTGGCAGGCAGGTCTGTCACCGCAAATGCCAAATGAAAAGGATACAATGCCGCCATACGCCACCCTTAAAATGAGATTTGCAACCCAGTGCGTTCATTCAGCAAAGACTGCAAACGCGAATAAAGTTCGTCTTGGGTCTTTGGGCAAATCCATTGGTCGGCGTCATAACGAAAATGCCATGCCTGCTTACCGGCCGCGAGCCACATTTCGCAAACGGGACGCTGCGTATTAAGAATATAGGGTGTGCCACTGGGGAAATTGATTTTGAGCACCCCGGCGTTCATATCGCCTTCCACCACATCGGGGTCCTCATCGTCTAAAGCCGTAAGAATTCGATCATAAACCTCTTGGGCCAAACGGTAAAAAGTACTCTCATCCATGCTGCTGCTGTTGAGGTTATCAGTCACTTGAAATCTCCTAGCCACAATTTTGATCTTTTCCGATTCATCTCGTATCATTTCGCGATTCTTTGACCAGCGTTTTTAGGGGTTTATTGATATTTATCGCTCATCCCATTGTAAAAATCGCTCAGTGTTAAAGAGTCAACGTTCGATGTCCACGTGAAGCGACATCCCTACCGAGGCCCTTTTGACCCAAAAAAGCATGAAAAAACAAGAAGATAAAGATATTTCCAGGTGGCGCCGCCATGCCACGGGCATCACCATGCTCTTTTTCTTTGGTTTTTGCGGTCTCCTGGGGGTGCTACCCATCCCTGAAAATTGGCGTCCCATCGACTTTCAGCAAGACAACGCAGCGCAAGATTTGTGGGCTCGCATCAGTGCCAAACCCAAAATGTACCTGGTCTCCACACCCTCGGATTTTTCGGACAGCGAGAGCGACGCCTTTGAACTCACTGATACCAACGAGGCAAATACCGTTGAAACAGCTGTCGCCAATGCGTCACCCCCTTCGGCCGTGGGTGAAGTGGCCGTTCCGCACGATGATGTGATTGCATACAAATCAAAGGACGGTGATGGGTTTAAACGTCCGGTATATCGACCCACCGCCAGAGCGAAACAAATCTGGAAAGGGGCCAACCAACTGGGGGCTCCTGGTGGCTTTTTTCAAAACCCTTGCCTCGCCTATGATTCTGCTGGCTGCAGTCGAACCGCAATGGACGACTTCTATCGCGCACTAGATGAGGTTCACCAAAAGCGGCCGGGGGCCCGAGCCGGGGTTGTCGCATTGGGTAATTCTTTGATCGCCTCTGACCACATCACCGATATTGTACGTTTCCGACTCACGGAGATGTTCGGCGAATCAGGCCAAGGGTTTTTGCTGGTGGACCGACTGGGAAAAATCGCTGGGCGACGCGCGCGTACCGGGTACAGCAGCGGCGATTGGCTCGTCCACACCATCATCAAAGAGAAGCCGGAATACCCGCACTTTGGTCTTTTCGGTGTTCATCACGAAACCCACAGCCCCAATGCCCAGACCGCGTGGCGATTGCGCGGAGAAACATTGGCTGAAGTGTTTTGGCTCGACCACCCTCAAGGTGGCTCTTTCTACCTTGAAGCCGATGGCAAATTTCTGGGTCGCATTCAATCCAACCACCCCAGTGGGTTTCGCTCACGCATTTCAGAATTTGAAGTTCCATCAGACGCTAAAAAACTACGGCTCATTGCAGAGGGGGCAAAAGTAATTGTAGACGGCGTCGCCCTTTCCAAAAACCAACCCGGCATCACCTTCGACACCATTGGGATTCCCGCTGCCACCGCCAAACGGTATCTCAACACCAACCAAAAGGCTTTCGACATTCAGCTCCACGCCCGCGATCCCAACTTGGTGATTTTGATGGTGGGCGGCAACGAAGTCCGTGATTTAGCGTGGAACCGTCTTTCGATCCCTTCATACAAAAAGCAATATGCCCAAGTCATCGACCGTTTGAAAAAAGCAGCACCGGGTGCGTCTTGCCTGGGTGTCTCTCCCATTGATGTGGTGAAGGTGATCGATGGCGGTCGGACCATTCTCACCCGGCGTGAAATTTACGATATCATCGAAGCCCAAAAAACTGTGGCCGTCGATAAAGGCTGTGCTTACTTCAACATCTTCGAAGCCATGGGCGGCTCGGGCTCTTTGGCAAAGCTCCACGAAATGGGCCTTTTACTGGGTGACTATGTTCACCCCAAAGGCAAGGGCGGCGATATCCTTGGCGAAATTTTTGCGCGGTCTTTACTGGAAAATTACACCCAAACTCCACTCCCTGGCCGTTTTACTTTAAAGCCTAAAGTCGCCCCCCGAGACAAGAAGGCTGAGGTGATCGAAGAACCCAAAGAAGCCCCTGAGCAACTCAAACGTGGCGGCAACCTCGATGAGTTCATCGCTCAGCTGCTGGCTCTGAAACAAGGTGAACAAGAACGAGTGGCCATCGGCCAATTCGGAGGGGATCTCATCGCTGCGCAGTTCTTTTCCGACCGCATACGTCAAAGAATGGCGGAGCGCTTTGGTAACCGTGGGCGGGGTTATGTTAGCATCGGCCCTTTTTCTCGAAGACTGTTTAAAACGGGTGTGGTGCGGCATCTCGAAGGCAGTACCGAAATCATCGATGGGCGACGCCTCTTATACGGTGGCGCTGTTTCACCAGTGGGTCTGCGCACCCGCATGCAGCCCGGTGCGCTTTTTGAGGTCACTTTTTGCGCCGGCTGTACTGAGCCCATCATTCTTCCCCAAACCACCTTAGAGCTCGCCTGGTTGCGCACCCCGGACATGGGTGTGGCCGACCTTTACCTAGACGGCGAACCCCTACTTTCTTTACATAAAGACCTGGTCTCATCGGATAAAACCGACATTCACTTCACCAAAGTTCGAGCCACCGGCATGGAACACACCCTTTCTATTTTGGTGCGTGACGATGAAGATTTGATTCCTGGTACCCATTCTAGAAACGAAAATATCACCTTTGTTCGTCGAGGTCATAAAGGTCCCGTTCATCTCTTGTCCATTTCCGCGGAAATCGAACAACCTGGCGTTGTCCTCGACGCATTGGGCGCATCCCAAGCGGGACCAGAACATTTCTCGCGTTGGCGAAAAGATCTTCTTGCGGAACAGATCAGCCGACGTGATTATGATTTGCTCATTTTTGGCTGGGACCGGGTAACCCAAAATGCGAGACACCAAGATATCGATCGTTATCAAAAAGATTATGTGAGCACCATTGAACGCCTGCGTGATATGCAGCCCGGTGCCGCCTGTGTCTTGCTGGGCCCCACCTTCCAGGGGCGGGTGGTCAAATCTGAAGCCCAAAGACGGGCCTTTGCACAAACCGAACGCAGCCATCGCGCCATGGCCGAACAAACAGAATGTGCTTACTTCTCCTTGGCGGAAGCCATGGGTGGCCTGGAAAACATGCGCAAGTGGGAGGGCCAAGGGTGGACTTTGCCCGGCGGTGCCCGCCTGTCAGAGAGTGGTTATGTGCATTTGGCGGATCAATTCACCAAAGACATCTTCCTGCTCTTTGACCGTGAACGTTTTGAACGACAACGGGCCGACGCCCATGAAGGCCTGGGCCCCACTCGGTTTGCTGCTCTCAATTCCATCTTTAACTTTTTTACCGAAGAATAACGCCCCTCGATCATGCTGTTTCACTCGCTCCAGTTTCTGTTCTTCTTGCCTTTGGTGTTCTTCCTGTATTGGAACATGGCCAAAAGTAAAAAAGCGCGACTTTGGCTGCTGTTTGCCGCGAGCATGATCTTTTACATGGCCTGGAACCCCGCGCCGGTTGTTCTAATTCTTTACCTTTCCACCACTGACTTTTTCTTGGCGCAGCTGCTGGGACGTAAAGACTTCAAAGCCAAAAAGCGGAAGCTCTTCATCACCATCAGCGTCACCAATAACTTAGCAGTGCTAGGGGTTTTTAAATATGCCGATTGGTTCACCCAAATCGTGGTGGATACCTTCGGTCTCTTCGGGGTTGAGCTCATTTATAAACCCTTAGGTTTGGTGCTCCCCGTGGGACTGTCCTTCGTGGTTTTTCAATGCATGAGTTACACCATCGACGTCTACCGCGAAGAATTGTCACCTCGTAAGAGTTGGTTAGAGGTCACCACTTATATTGCGTTTTTCCCTCAGGTAGTCGCGGGCCCCATCGTTCGGGCCGCGGACTTTTTGCCCCAGATGGACAAAGAGCCCCAACTCCCTGAACACGCAGGGGGCATCGCCTTGTATCGCATTGCCATGGGCATGTTTAAAAAGCTCATCATTGCAGATATGCTCGCAGCCAATTTGGTGGACCGTGTTTTTACCCAACCGGAGAACTACACAGGTCTCGAGGTCATGGCCGCTGTCTTTTGCTACACAGTGCAGATCTATTATGATTTCTCGGCCTATTCCGACATTGCCATTGGGGTGGCTGCCCTCTTCGGTTTTCACATTAAAGAGAACTTCGATAAACCGTATCTTTCCGCCAACCTTTTTGAGTTCTGGCGAAGGTGGCACATTTCTCTCGGTGCTTGGTTGCGCGATTACCTATATATTCCTCTGGGGGGAAATCGGAAAAACAAATTTCGCGTTTGCTGGAACTTATGGGTCACCATGATTTTGGGCAGCGTTTGGCACGGGGCGGACTGGCGTTTTGTGGTCTGGGGTGTGATTCACGGGGTGGCTCTAATTTGGAACCGTGTTTGGTGGTGGGTCTTTGGGCGTCCTGCCCCCAATCGATCGTTTTTTATCAAACTCGGCACGGGCCTTCTCACCTTCTTCATTGTTATGGAAGCCCGCATTGTTTTTCGCGCTGAGAACATTCAAATCGCTTGGCACGTCTTCTTAGAGCAAGGCCGGTTTCTTCCCTCCAGTGAAGCGCTCTTGCCCCTCTCATTAATGCTCGGTATTTTTTGTGGGCTGTCCTTCATGTTTTATCTCGCAAGCCAAGCAGCTTATGCATGGTTCTATCGGCTGCCTTTGCATCCAAGGCTGCCGCTCAAAGTCTTTTTCGCCATGGCCACCGTGTTCTTCTGTTTGCAAACCGGGATTTTCCTGGACCTGCCTTTGCTGTCGCCAGGCAACACCGACCTCACCGTCTTTAACATGGAAAATTACGCGGCTCCCAACCTAACTCCTTTGGTTTTGAGCGTAATGTTCCTCGCCACCGTTGGGCACATGATTCCCCATGGCTTCTACAAGTGGTTGGGTGAAGGCTTTGTGGTCTTACCCATTCCAGCCCGCGCCTTTTGTTTGGTTATTTTGGCTTTGCTCGTGAAACAAGTGCTGTCTTTTGAAGTTCAGCCTTTTATTTATTTTCAGTTTTAAGGCAGTTCCTGCAACAAAGTGCCTTCGCCGATGGGCTGACAAAACGCACCCGATGGGCACATTTCGGTGGGGCAGGTAGGCGCGCAGTGTCCAGAAGAAGAACCAATATCCGCAATGCAATAATGGTTGTTTGGACAATCTGCGCGGGAATTGCAAGCAGAGCAAAATGTGATTTCTCCCTCGGGTACAACGCAGGTTGCCGTATCGGTATCGCAAGTCAGTTTTCCATCGAAACATGAAGTCTCTGAGGTTGGGTCGCACCGCTTGTTACAAGACAAAGACGGCAGGCAATTACTGGTGGGCATGTCTAAAGAACAAGAAGAACCCAAACCCATGCACCCATTTTCACAAACCCGACATTCCACCGATGCCTCAGCAGTCACCCTTTCCGGTAAATCCGTCACCGATATGGCGCCGGTCTCACCCCACATCAACCATTTGGAGGTGCTGGTGTTTGAACAAGCCGCCTCGGTGCCATCCGCGTCATGGAGGCCTCTCACCTGAAGAAAGAAGTCATCCTCTAAGGGCAGCTGCGGCAATTCCGCCACCACTTCCGAAAAAATAACATCGCACAAAACGCCCAAACGGGGGGACAAACCACCCTCGCCCAGAGGCGTACAAGAAGATCCGATAACGCTTTTGTCGGAGACCCGCTTGGCAATCAGCTGCACCGCCCCCATGCAGGACGCGTCATAGCTGCACACAAAACCAGAGCCACAAGAATCTTTAAATCGAAGCTGCAGGGTGATGGTTTTTTCGATGAAAACGGGATCAGGCACCACGGGCTCAGCGCAACCTGGTGCCCACAAAAGGGCAACCATTCCCATCCATAAAAGACCGCGCCCCACGTTCATCATTCTCCCACACAACAGGTCACTCGACCCTGTTCGATGATCTCTGGTGGCAATACCACAGGATCCTGGTTCAGCACATAAATGAGCGCACCCAATCCAGCCACGAGCACAATCCCACCGAGGATGGGCCATGGCCCCCAACCCGACGACACCTGTTCGGACGCCGTCACTTCTTGCGCCGAACGCGCAAGGGATTTTAATTTTTGGGCCCACGCGTTGGCATCTGGTTGCGGTCCAAACTGTGCCTGGTTCTCAAACCCAACCCAAAGCGTACCCTGAGCGTCTACAAACGCCACTTCCACACCGGGCTGAAAAGATTTGAATTCTTGAATGTCATTGGCGCTCAACTGAGCGATGGCATTGCGACGGGACAACCAACCCTCACGCTGTGAAGCGGCATCAGGAGCTTGTGGGAACCAGTTAATTTCAGTGACTTGTTCAGGGCTGATTTCAACAAAACGGGTTTTGGGAACCACGCCTTCAGCACTTAAGCTCAGCAAATGTCGGCCCTCAGACAAAGGTTGCTCAAAAATATCAGATGGCGACGCATTTTGATTCTTAAGGTCGACTGCGATACGTAAATTATTTAACGCATTCGTGGGAAAGCGCACCCGGAGTGAACCACTGGTTTGCGCACCACCTTGTTTCGCCTGCTCGAACAAACGCCGAAGGGTGGGCGTGTAAAATGCCGCGTTGATCTCAGCGTCTTTGGGCATCACTTTGTGATAGGTGGATAAAATTTTTGTCGCTTCATTGTTGTCCTGTTCAATCAGCGCGCTCTCGGCACGTAATAACAAATAATCCCCGATGAGTTCTTGGTATAAAAATGGATTGGGCAAAGTGTGGATTTGCTCCAGGACTTCGGCCAATGCATTTTTGAGGGCTTCGGTTTCAAGGTTTTCGTAGTGCTGCCGTGCTTTCAAAAGTTGGATCCGAATGGTGTCGGGTCGGGCGGCTTTTTGAGGGGACGTGGCCCGTGGCAAGTCTACCCCTGAACGCAAGGAACGGGATGCAGGCGTCAAACCCACTTGGGAAATGGCATCATAACGTTTTTGGATGTCTTGCGATGCTTCGGGCCCCAAAGGCACCACCAGCAGCACGGGTTTTTCGGCCCAAACCGCAGGCGCAGCCAAAAATAGGCACCAAAAGACCGAAAAACTGGTCAAAACACGGATACCTTTGGAAGAATAGGGCAAAATTGTTTCCTGCTGGTGTTCTACCTCTTAATTATGGCAAAAAACGCTATGAATCAAAAGAGTGACCAATATCGAATTCTCGAACCGATCGCCATTGGCGGAATGGCCAAGGTGGATTTGGGCGAGCACCTGCAAGACGGCACCAAAGTCGTCTTTAAGCGCATTCGTACGGACTTCAAGCAAAAAGCCGATATGCAAACCCTTTTTGCGGAAGAGCAAAAACTGAATCGCCGATTGGACTCTCCCCATGTGGTCCGGATGGTGGGCGATGGAGAAGACGAGAGCGGTCCGTACATGATTTTTGAATGGATCGATGGCACCGACCTGGAAGAAGTTTTTGCCAACCATAAAAAACAGGACAAGCCACTCCCCCTCAAAACAGCCCTCCTGATCTTTCACAATTTGGCACAGGGTCTCACCTACCTTCACGAACTCAAAGATGATCAAGGCCAAAGTCTCAAGCTTATTCATCGAGATTTAAGTCCAGGAAACATCCTCATCTCCAACACCGGAGAAATCAAAATTGCAGACTTCGGCATCGCCAAAAGTGAGATTAAAGACACCCAAACTGTTGCCGGCGAATTAAAAGGTAAGTTTGCCTATATGGCGCCCGAACAAACGCGCGGTGACACCATGGACCATCGTGTGGACCTTTTTGCCCTGGGCATCGTCATGTGGGAAGCCCTCACCGGCAAGTCGCTCTTCGACGCCAATAACAATTTAGATGTGGTTCAACGGGTACGTCAACGGCAAGCCCCTTCCTTATCTTCCCTGCGAGAAGATGTACCTCAAGAACTGTGTGCCCTCATTGCACAATTGCTTGAAAAAGAGCCCAGCCGAAGGCCGGCAAAAAGCCAAGAAGTGGTGGACAAAGTTGAGCAAATTTTGGCCACCATCGGCCTCTTCGACGGACACAAACGTATTTTGGCTCAGCTGGCCCAAAACAATCCAAGAACCTCTCATTTCAAGCACGTGCCTTCTGGCGGCGCCACACTCAAAGCCCAAAGCCAGCCCCTCAATGTGATGGTGAAAGAAATGAGCCAAGAAGACATCGGAACCGAACTCATTCGAGAAAAAGAAAAATCCCAAAAACTTCTTTGGGGAGGCTTGGGCGCCATCGGAATTTTGAGCATGGCTTTGGTGGCATCCATCTGGGTCCCCTCATCTCCCCCACCTACACCGGCTCCACCGGCTGTGGCGCCCCGGCCCACCCCCAAGCCACCCCCTTTGCAGCCAGTTCAAGCACAGCCCAAAGCCACGCTTCCAGCTCCGAACACACCCGCCCCTAAACCCGCCAAGCGCGTCAAACCCGTGGCTAAGAGACCGGTGCTGGCAGCGCCTGCGGCAACCGGTTTCGGCCAGCTGTCCTTAACCTCTGCCCCCTGGGGTTGGGTGGAAATCAACGGCCAAAAGCTAGAAAAACATACACCAATCAGGAACTTACGAATGTCCTCGGGCACCCATCAAGTGCGCATCTTCAACCCCGAACTCAACTTGGAACGGCGATTTAGCGTGGAAATTGCCCCCCAACAAAGCGTGCTGAAAAAGGTGAACCTCACCACAGGCCAAATTCGTTAAAGCCAGCCTCGCTGGGTTGATTTTTTGGGTCATAAACACGAAGATTATGTTTTAGATCTCTTGGAAGGCCCACATGAATAGTAATCCCTTTGTGCAATTTGACCAATGGTACCAAGAAGCCCAACAGCTTCCCCTTAATGAACCCACCTTTGTTACTTTGGCCACCGCAGACGCCCAAGGCGCGCCCTCGGCCCGGACCGTTTTGTTAAAACATTACGACGAAGATGGGTTTGTTTTTTACGGCAACCTTAAAAGCCGAAAAATGCAACAGCTTCAAGAAAACCCACAAGTGGCGCTTCTTTTTTACTGGATGGATTTGGATCGACAAATCCGTATCGAAGGGCGTGTCACCCAAATTGCGGATACCCAAGCTGATGCCTATTTTCAATCGAGGGCCCGGGGCAGCCAGTTGGGCGCCTGGGCGTCAAAACAAAGCCACGTCATCGAAACACCCAACGCCATCGAAGAACGTCTCGAAAAATACCAGCAACGTTTCGAAGGGAAAGAAGTCCCTCGTCCCCATTTCTGGAGCGGCATGCGCGTGGCGCCACATCGTTTTGAATTTTGGCGCGCCGGTGAAAACCGATTGCATGACCGAACCCGCTACCTGCTCAAAAATAATGAATGGCACACCGACAACCTTTATCCGTAAACGGGAGTTTCCATGTCCGATAACATCCACTACCAGGTCAAATTGCTCGACCCAAATGCCCATCTCTTTGAGGTCACTTGCACCGTCCCTTCGCCCAATCCTGAAGGGCAAAATTTTATTCTCCCCGCTTGGATTCCTGGTTCCTATTTAATTCGTGAGTTCGCCAAGAATATCGTCACCTTTAAAGCTGAGAATGCAGACGGGCCCGTCAAACATCAAAAGACCGACAAAGACTCTTTTGCCGTGGATGGTTGTGCAGGTCCTTTAAAAGTGACCCTCCAATATTACGCCTGGGATCTCAGTGTGCGCTCTGCCCATTTGGATGGCACCCACGCGTTTTTCAACGGTACTTCTTTGTTTCTGCGTCCTGAGGGCCAAGAAGCGGGTCCATTCTCCGTCGAACTTCAAGCCCGTAATGATGCGCCTTATGACGGCTGGCGGGTTGCCACCTCCATGCAAAAAGAAGCGGTGAATGAAAACGGCTTTGGCTTGTACGTGGCTGAGGATTACGACGACCTGGTGGATCACCCAGTAGAAATGGGCACTTTTGATCGTATTGAATTCACCGCCAACGGCATTCCTCATGAAGCGGTTTTTACCGGAAAGCATGATGGGGATCTGCAGCGGGTAGAAAAAGACCTCAAAACCATTTGTGAATACCATCTCGACTTCTTTGGCGAGCCCAAACCCATCGACCGCTACACTTTCATGACTTATCTCACCGGTACTGGGTATGGCGGACTCGAACACAAATACTCCACGGCGCTCATGGCCAAACGGGCCGACCTGCCCAACGCCAGAGAAGAAAAAGTCAGTGATGGGTACCGGCAATTTTTGGGACTGTGCTCCCACGAATACTTCCACACCTGGAACGTCAAACGCATTAAACCGCGCGCCTTCACCCCCTATAACTACAATCAAGAAAGTCACACCACGCTACTGTGGGCCTTTGAAGGCATCACCTCTTATTACGACGACCTTTCTTTGGTGCGCACGGGCATCATCACTCCCGAAAGTTATTTGGAACTCCTAGGCAAATCCATCACGCGTGTGTTGCGCAGCAAAGGTCGAAAAACCCAAACCCTCGAAGAAAGCAGCTTCGACACATGGACTAAATTTTATCGGCAAGATGAAAATGCCCCCAATGCCATCACGTCTTACTATACCCAAGGGGCCTTGGCCGCTTTGGGTCTCGATCTCACCATCCGCGCTCGTACCGACCATGAACAAAGTCTTGACGATGTGATGCGTGGTCTTTGGAAACATTACGGCAGCAAAGGTATTGGCGTTGATGAAGATGGCATCGAGCGCTTCACCAAAGTGGCCACCGGGCTTTCATTGGAAAGCTATTTCGAAGCGGTCTTGCGTCAAAATGAAGATCTGAATATTGGAGAGCTCCTGCAAGAAGTGGGGGTTGATTTCCACCTGCGCCCCAATGAAGGCGCCAAAGATCTGGGCGGTAAAGCAGGCAAGGCCAAACTGGAAGCTCTCCAAACCAAAGCGACCCTGGGCATCCGCAGCAAAGCAGAATCTGGCGGTATTAAAATTACCCATGCCTTAAAGGGCGAAGCAGCGATGAACTGCGGGCTGGCCGCAGGAGACCTCATCGTGGCGTTGAACGATTTAAAAGTCAGTACTGGGAATATTGATGAGCACCTCAAGCACAAACGGGCTGGTGACACGGTTAAAATTCATGCTTTCCGTCGAGACGAACTCATGACGTTTGATCTAACGCTGACGGCACCGCTGTTGGATACTTGTTACCTCACCCTGAACGACCAGGTAAGCTCACAAGTCACGGGCTTTCGTAAGAACTGGATGAATTTACCGGACGTTTCGTCAGGTCAAGCAACCATTTGATCGGCAGCTGCCTTTTGTTTTTTACGCAAAACAAACAGGGTGATCAGTGAGGCACTGGCCACCAAAATCGAGATAAACTGGCTGGTGGAAAGCACGCCGTCGATCACATATCCCCGACCGGCGTCGCCTCGGAAAAACTCCAACGTCGACCTCAAAATGGGGTAAACAATCGCGTAAGTGAGCAACACTTGCCCATGAAACCATTTTCGCGACAAAACCCAGTTGAGAAAGAAAAAAATAGCCAACACCCCAAAGGCTTCCATGATTTGGGAAGGAAACAGGGGCAGGGTGTGTCCCACTTCTTTCATGTACCCCACCACTTCGGGGTTTTCGGTTCGCAACAAAGAGCCGTAAGCTAAAGAGCCCTCAGGAAAACGCATGGCCAATGGGATGTCCGCAACCACCTTACCTTCGTGCATATGGTAAAAGGCATCCCCCCAGCAACACCCCGCTGCCACACACCCCATACGACCAAACGCATGCGCCAAAGGCAAAGCTGGAATGAGCATATCTGCCATTTTAAGCATGGGGAGGTTTCGCTTTTTGGCGTAGATCACAAATGCAATGAAGCCGCCCAGCGCCGCCCCGTAAAATACCAAGCCGCCCTGCCAAATGGCCAGTACCGCAGGGATTTTGATGCCCAATTGTGGGACTTCTACAAAAGGCTTTTCAATAAAATATTCGCGGGCGTTCACCATGATGAACACCACCCGGGCTCCAATCATGCCACCGATCAGCGCCCAAAAACCAAAGTCCATCACCTCTTCATGATAACCGCCGTGTCGCCGACCTTGTCGCGTACAAACCAGCATGCCCAGAATGAAGCCAGTCACGATCATGAAACCATAGGTATGAAGGGGTAGGCCGATGAAAGGGATTTCTAAAATAACAGGGTGCACGCATGGCTCCTTTGGTTGGGACAGCGGTGGTTCTAGCCAACGAACGCCCACAACGCAATCACCCGTTACAGCCATCGTTGGGCCTTATTTATTCCCGTATTCACCCACGCCAAACACAATTGTTATTTCTTTCCAGGTAGTTACTGCTGTATTTGGAAAAACGCCTCCACGGCCTTGAAAATCGAGTTTAAAATTACAAATTGACCCCATGGAGAACCGCCCGAACATCTGTCTGACCCCAGGCTGCCCCAATGGCATCGGCCCTGAAGTTTTGGCCAAAAGTCTTTTGGCCCTTGGGCAAAGCTTACAAGCCCAATTCTTCTTTGCAGGGCCCCCTTCTTTGCTAACCGTCGCAGCCCAACGCGCCGGCTGCCAATTCGTAGAAGGACATTTTCTCCAAGGGCATCACCGCTCAGCAAAAATTATTACCCTGTTTGAAGACCGCGAACTGCCACCCATTCCCCCGCTCGGCGCACACAATGAAGATGCGCTCATCATTCAGGCACGCGCCATTCAAAAAGCGGTATCATTGGGACAAGACCGGGCCATACAAGGCTTGGTCACTGGCCCCATTCGCAAAGCGGCGATGGAATACTGTGATAGCCGTTTCGCTGGTCATACCGAATACCTGCACGCGCATTTGGCTGTAGATGAAAATCAACCATTGATGGCCTTTGCTGGTGGGCCTTTTGTATTGGGGTTGGCCACCATTCATATTCCTTTGGGCCAGGTGCCTTCCCATCTGTCCCGAGAAGGATTGAAACAACAGGTACGGCGGCTTCGCGGGCTGATCGGCCAACTCAAAAACAAACAGGACATTCGCTTGACGGTATTGGGGCTAAATCCACATGCCGGGGAGGATGGCCTGCTTGGTTCTGAAGAGGAGACAATCATCCAACCCGCCATTCAAGCCCTCATCGAGGAAGGGCTCGCTGTAAATGGCCCGGTGTCTGCCGATGGTTTTTTTGCCCGCTTTGGTAAAAGTGGCTTTGAACCTCAAGTGGATGGGGTGCTGGCCATGTATCATGATCAAGGCTTAGCCCCTTATAAGATTTTGGCCGGTGGCCACGGGGTCAATATCACCAGCGGCCTCAGCATCGCACGCACCAGTCCAGACCATGGTACAGCAGATGACATCGCTGGCAAACAATTAGCCGACGCCAGCGCCATGCAAGCCGCTATTGAAACTTGCTTAGCCTTGGTCAATGTTTAAAAACAGCTGCTCGTAGGAAAAAAGCAGCACCCAAAGTTCTCGCCAAATTTCGGGGGCATCTGTGACTTGGATTCCCGGCCACTGACCCGCCCAAGATTGTACCTGGGCACGCTTGTCCTCGTCTTGACTGAGTCGCGCTTGTGCCCATGAGGTGACATCAGCAGCGACCGGGTCATCCTTAAGCCAAGTCTGAATCGCCTCACGATGAAAGGCGTAAGTGGCGTGCGGTGTTAGGCCCCAAGGCAGGCCCTCATGCTCGAGCGCAGACGCATGAGGTCTCCAGCGCTCAACTTCCTCTTCAAGGGTTGGCCAGCCTTTTTCTGAAACGAGGCCCTGGTGAAAATACCAGGCATCGAACAGCTGACCATAGAATGGATTGGGTGATGACGGCCCCAGTCGCGGGACACCAAAGTGATCCGTGTGTTCAAAAGACTGAACGTGCCATGTGTCCCCGTCAAAACCACCATCCAATGGGCGCAAAAGTTCCTGAACCTGTTTTGAGGGCTGTTGCGATAATCCCAATAAAGATCGCACGTCACCCCCGCTCAATTGAACAGCGTCAGCGTGAGTTCGTGATGACACCGTCGTGCCCAGTAAGGCATGCTTGGATAAACGCAACTTATAAAATGGCATCCCGTGCATGTTTTTGTAATCAAAAAGTGGGTGTTGGTGAAACTCGTTGGGTGTGACCGCACTAAGGCCTTGTTGTTTGAACACCACAATAAAATTTGATCTCAGCTCTTGCCAGACATCTAAATAATGCAAGGCCAAATTAAGTGGGACATCGTTCAAATCTAATTGCGTCATCATTTGATGTGGCTGCCCCCAGGGTCGATGCAGGAAAAAGGCTGGCTGCAATCCGCTTTCGCTGGTGAGCCGAGCGAACTCAAGCCCCGTAAAACCACGGTCCGACGCGTGCAAAAAGGCGTCAACGATTCCTTCGGGGTTTTGCGCATCGTAATACGTATCAAAAGCGTAGCGAAGGGGGTGACGCAAAGGAAGACTTTGAAGAATCTGCTGCAACAGGTTCGGGTGGGCTGGATGGGCGAGGTTTAAACCAAGCAATTGGGCCATGCGTTGTATTTGAAAAACACGGCGACGACCAAAATGAGGATACACCATCATTCGCAACAAGCCTGTCGGTGCAAGTCGCTGCTGCAAATGTGCCAATGTCGTTTTGGGGTCTGGTAGACACATCAAGACCCCATAATTTTCAATCCAGTCGAAGGGCCCCTCTGGAAAGGTTTCAGGAGCGGTCAGATCTACTTGCGCAAAGGAAACATTTTTCAGCCCGTAAAAGCGACACCGACGCTGCGCCAACTCTAACGAGCGACTGGAGATGTCCGTGGCAATGATGTCGGCATGTGGGTTGGCCAAAGCGATAACGTAAGGCTGAAAAGTGCCGCACCCCGTGATCCAAATTCGGGGGCGCTGGGTGGTGATGGGTTGCCGCGCATTGTGTTGCATCCATTCCCAATTGAGCTGCCACAGGTCTTCTCGGCGAACTTGCATTAACAATGGCACGCGCGGGTAAGGCCAGCTTTCGTATTGCGCTTGTACTGATTGTGCTTGCGGGTCGGGCACGCCACTATCTCTTTTCAAATTGAACCAAAATCCATTCGTCTTTGGTGGCCGTGCGTACGTGGCTTAACCCTTGGGCCTCGTAAGCATCACGAATATCTGACTCTTGGCTTTGGAGCAGCCCAGACAAATACAGGGTACCACCCGACGCAATGGACTGGGCGATGTGCGGTGCCAAGCCAATCAAAGGCTTAAAAAGGATGTTGGCCACCACCACATCATGCACCGAACCACGTTGATCGGGCAGTTTGTCATTGGCCTCAAAATGATCGAACACCTCATTTTTGGCAGCATTTTCGAGCGCATTGTGTACCGCCACCGGGTCGATGTCAGTGCCCAAAGCAAACTGGGCGCCCAGTTTAAGGGCAATAATGCTTAAAATGCCTGTGCCCGTCCCCACATCCAACAACTGTCGAATGGGAGATTGTTCCAAGTGCGCCTGCAAAGCCTCTGCGCACAAAGCAGTGGTGGCGTGTAAGCCCGTGCCAAAGGCCATGCCTGGGTCCAAGTAAATGGGCAAATCGGTGGGACTGCCGAGACGGTACGACGCTTCATGCCACGAAGGAATGACGTAAATATTTTTACCCAGTTGAAGCGGTTGCCAATGACTTTTGAATTCCGCCACCCAATCCTCATGGAACAAATCGTGCCAAGACACTTCAATACTTTCACAACCTGGGATCTGCTGAAATACCGCACCGAGTCGCGCCATCACACGGGCTTCAAGTCCCTCTTCATTGCTAAAAGTAGACAACAACTCAGCCTGATCGGAAGGGGGCACTTCATGATCAGGAATAGATCGGGTCTCATCATCAATAATTTGAAGGCCCAGTGCGCCCATTTCTAAAAGAATGCCCTGCAAAGAGTCAGACACCATTTCAGGGACCACCAGCTTAAGAACCCGCCAAGGGGGCTGCATGTCGTTTTCGGGTTCCATCAATCCTTCACCATAAAAAAAGGGAGCTGCGCTTGCAGACTCCCTCTTTTACATCTTTTCGGCTCAAAGAAGAAACTTCTTAGATTTTACCTTGCAAAAAGAAGGCAATCACGAAGCCCAAGAGAACCAAGGATTCGGTCATGGCGAGACCAATAATCATTGGGGTAAAAACTTTACCGGAGGCACCAGGGTTACGTGCGATACCGCCGAGGGCACCATTGGCTGCATTACCCTGACCGATACCACCGCCCAATGCGGCCAAACCAACTGCCAAACCTGCACCAACTGCGATATAACCGCCGGTGCCAGTTGCACCACCATCACTAGCAAATGCCATGCTAGCAATAAGGAAAGTGCTGAGGAACGTCACTGCTCGAGATACAAAGCGCTTCATGTTTTAGCTCCATAAAACCGGCCGGGCCGGCGATGTTAAATGAGGAAAAACCCTCGTAAACCTGATCCTCGCAAGAACGCCTCTTGAGAACCTTTAAAATCTCGGTCCTGGCACTACCACTGGCTGTGAGAAGTGACAAGCCCATTTCGCCGCCGAAACCACTTCGGTGACGATACGAATTAGTGTTCTGCCTCCGCGGTATGAAGCGCGATGTAAATGCATGACAAAATGCAAAACACCATGGTCTGTAGAATACAAACCAACGTTCCAAGCGCGTAAAACGGCAGAGGCAAAAGCAAAGGAAAAATCCCTGCAAAAGCAAATAAAATAGCGTGGTCACCGATCATGTTGCAGGCCAAACGAACAGCCAACGTGACGGGGCGAACCAACAAACCCAAAATCTCAATGGGACCAAAGAACCAGCAAAACAGCCAGCCAGCTTTGGTGCCGAGGGGGTTTAGCAAGTGGGTGATGTGTCCCATGCCGTGCGCTTTGATGCCGCACCAGTTGAACCAGACAAAAACCACCAAGGCGCAAGCAAAAGTGGTGTTTAGATTATCGGTGGGTGGCACAAAGCCCGGAACCAAACCCAAAAAGTTTGAAAAGAAAATAAACAAAGCCAACGAACCAATAAGTGGGACGTGCTTTTTGTAATCTTTGCCGATGACATCTTTCATGATGCCCAAAATAGCCTCGACGAAAATCTCTAAAAAAGTCACCACGCCAAACTTGGTGGAAGGGACGATGTGATCATCGATGTTTCTCAAACGAATCTTGGCCATGAAGGACATGATTGCCAACATGATGAAAACCAAAATGGCCGCATAAATGTGATGTGCGGTTTCTACATTTCCACCGGGAGGCAAAATTACAGTGTCGCTGAAGTTGCTTTGCAACCAGTGTTGGAGGTTTTGATACCCCGGAAAAAATGAGAACCACGAAGTATGGTGATCCATAAAAACGCTCCCTTAACTGCCCCAAAACAGGGGTCTACAACATGTTCATACCCAGCCGACCGTCCCGGTCAAGCGGGAATTTCAAGGTATCTCTTCCTCTTGTGAATCATGGTCACGAAGCTTCCAAGCGGGCCAAATTGCATAAAAAACAGGGGTACAGACCCCAAAACCAAACCCTAGGGCCCCCTGAGGCCACAGATGAACCACAAAAAAAGCCACCAATATTCCAAAAGGCAGGGTCAAAATGAAGGTCCACAGCATCCTGCGTATGCCCACCTCACGGTCCGAGACTGAAAAATAAGTGCGCGCCCACCCATTGAGGGTGATCCACATCAGCAGTGTTCCCAGCTCCATCCCCACCAAGAAATCACTGGCAGCCACCCAGTCCATCCCCCAGCACACCACTGCCAAGAGGGTCAAGCCAACAATGACCCATAAGCCTGATTGTCGTAAACCGGCAAAAAATAGAACGTCCATTTCTGGTTTGGGGAGGGCGGGCTCTTCAATCATACCGAGGAATCATGATCCACTTGCGCCGATTCAGACGCCTCTGCTTTGTTGTATTCTCGAATCATGACGACCATGGTTTTGATGGCGCCGCATACACCAAAAAAGCCGCCGATCCAAAAGCCCCAAGGTTCAGTCCCGTGGTTTTTGTCGATGTAATAACCAATGGCACCGCCCACCAAAACAAACACGACAATCTCTAAGCCCAACACCGACGAGCGCAATGCTTTCCGGTACTGTTCTGCCTTTTGCTCACGCCATTTCTGCGCAGCAGCGCGCTTTTCCAATACAGTTTGGGGTGGCTTAGAATCACTCATGAATTAGGTCCTTTATTAACGCTGGGTGAAACTTTCAGCTTGTGCCCGAGCGAAAAACGCTTCCATGATCTCGTAACGCTGATGTGCCATTTCCCGGCCAGTTTCTGTAAACATTTTGTCTGGAAGACGAGACATCACATAAAAAACCATATTCTGAACCGAAGAGGGGTTCGGCTCAATGGGATCGTTCAAAGGGGCAATGCTCGCATCCACACCAAATAGTGAGGTGCCTAACCGGCCGGCGCGTGCGAAAAGCCGTGACAGGCCGATCATGCCAAGCCACTCCAGCTGATTGGCATCCCAAAGCACCTGGGCCTCACGGGTTTTTACCTGTGAATGCTGCGCCAAAGTCATGTTTTCGATGCAGGAGGCCACTTCATTGGCGAAAGAGTCGTCATATTGCGTGTTCTCAAAAAGCTGGAGAACCCGTTCCGCTACCTCGAGGCCCGCCGCCGCAGTCTCATGGGCACCTCCCACGTGATGTAGCAATGCACCGGCCTGAATCACAGCCCAATCTCCGCCGTGCTGTTCTTGAATTTTACGGGCGAGATCTCCAACCCTTTTCACATGGGCCAGCCCAAAGCCGTCGCACGGATCTTCTGTATGCTCAGCAGCCAGTTGCTCGAAAAAGTCCGAAAAGTCTAAAAGAGACGCTGCCTCCATCATGACTTCACCAAATAATTTTCCATGATCGCTTTCATGGTATCATCGAGCGGGATCGGATCATGGCTGTCCAAGTTGATGAGAACGGTTGTGATATCCGCATCAAAACATTTTACGCCATCGGCTTTACGAAAAAATTCATATTTCATTTTGAGCGAAGTCTTGCCCACAGCGGAAACCCGCATTTGCACCACTGCCAAATCGCCATAACGCAAGGGCGCAAGAAATTGGCTCTGAATGGCCACCGTCGGGAAGCCCAAACGATCTTTTACAATCATTTCAGGGTAAGAATGTTGTGCAACTTCATCAAAAAAGTCTTCGAACACTTCATGGCAAATATGAAAAAACTGTGGATAGTAAACGATCCCCGCACCGTCTACGTCGTCAAATCGAATTTTTCGTACGGATGTAAATGCCATAAGCTCTGATGGGAGCGCGACCTAGAAGAACCAGGAGGTATCCACGTAGACCGAACTCAAATTATTGGCAGGAGAAACAAAGTCCCAAAAGGGAAAACGCCAGCCTTTTGCGTCGGCAGTCCACAATGATTGACCGCTGGAGGTGCCAACGGTGATGAAAAAATTCTTAATGATATAAGTCGCACTCAGACCACCATTGGTGAAAATGGTGTAGTCACGCCCACCATCGGAGGTGGCCAACTGATATTCACCGGGTACTTGGCCTTCGGTGGACCGCCACACTGGGCTATAGCCATCATTGGGCGCATCGTAAAGATTCCAACCATAGTTGGCGCTAAACGCGCCACCGAGGCTCCAGTTTTTAAATCCATTGTAAAACAAAGTGGCCCGGCTCCCGAAAGTGAAAAGATTGGGCGTACCGCCGTTACAAGCAAAATTGGCCAGCTCACCGTTTTCGCGCAGAATACAATTGGCTGGATTCACGGTTTTCAAACGCACGTCATCATACAGATCTGCTTCGCCGGTCTGCCCCACTGCCGAAGGCAAATAAAGACTGGCGCCGGGGGTAATCGACATGTTCACCATCCAAGGGCCAAAATTTCTCAGGGCCCCCAAACGCATGCTCACCCGGCTTTGGTACCCGGCAAAACGAGAGGACATGGAAAGGGGAATGGTCATGCCTGGTCCGTACTGAAGCATGAAACCCATGAACTTGCCGCCCCACAATAAACGGGTGGCAGGATCAAAATACATGGGCTGCATGGTGGCGGCACCCATGTCATTTTGGGTCCACTCCATTTGAAAACTTTGGTTGTAAATCAGGGTGGCCTTGAGCGCTGCCAGCTTAGAAATTAAAGTCACGCTCCCAAAAGAGGAGACCATAGGGTTGGACGTATAATCGAGAATGCCCGTGTTCTCGAGCCCGTGATCGCTGGTGGCATCTGTGGCGGGGTTCAATAAGAATGTTCCCTGTCCAACGGAATGGGATATGGACAGAAACATATTGATAGGGAATGGCGGGTTTTTATTTTTTTCGCCAGAATCAAAACCGATCGCATTACCAGCGGCCCCCTGCGCCCATGAAGTCTCAGCGGTGAAGAGGGTGGCCGTGAAGCCAAGTAAAGCCACTGCAAGAACAAATCGGTTAAGTTTCATGAGGTCATCCCTTCCCTAAGATGCTTTTGCTGCTTCCGCACCCGAAATAATTTCAACGAGTTCAGTGGTGATGGCTGCCTGACGTGCACGGTTGTACTGTAAGGTCAGTTTATCCACCATCTCGCCAGCATTGCGTGTGGCGTTTTCCATAGCGGTCATCCGCGCCCCATGCTCGGAAGCTTGGGACTCCAACAATGCTTGGTACAGAGCCGTGGCAAAGTGGTTGCGCAACAACTGGTCGAGCACTTCTTGACGTTCTGGTTCGTAGTCGTGCTCTACGGGCATGGCTGTTTCAGGGAGTTCCTGAGGGTGAACGGGAAGAAGTGGCTTTTTGACCAAATTCTGAGTCATCACGCTTTGAAATTCGTTGTAGATTAACCACGCCCCATCCAAATGATCATCGAGGTAGTGGTCACAAATTTCCTGAGCGATTTCTTCTGCAGAATCAATATTGAGGTTGTCGAACACGCCTTCATGGTGAACGCGTACTTCGTAACCTTCGCGCTTAATGGCATCGTAGCCTTTTTTGCCGATACAAGAGATGCGGATTTCTTTGTAGTTGTCTTTGTTCTCTTGCAAGAATTTGAGCGCGCGTCGAACCACCGAAGAGTTAAACGCGCCGCACAAACCGCGGTCAGATGTCAAAACGATGAGTTCGACACTTTCTTTGACTTCTTTGTCCACCAACAATGGGTGCGGGGCCTCGCCGAGCATTTCTGCCCGTTTGGCCAAGCGCGCGATCATGCGATCGAGTTTTTGCCCGTAGGGGCGACAACCCAAAACACGTTCCTGCGCGCGCCGCAATTTGGCCGCCGAAACCATTTTCATGGCCTTGGTGGTTTTTTGAGTGGTTTTAACGCTTCGAATTCTTTTTCGAATGTCGCGTAATGACGCCATAGGATAACTCCAAAAATTTGAAAGTTTCTAAACCTGTTTGACTAAGCTTCGAGAACTTCTGCATCAAAAATGTCTGCGAACTCACCGAGGGCAGCATTTAATTTGCCACGCAGTTCATCACCCACTTTGGCCTTTGGATTCTCACGAATCTCTTTGAGCAATTCAGGATGCTTGTTGCGCATGAATTCGATCACCTCGGTGGCGTAACGAACCACATCTTGTGGTTTGTAATAGCGAACCCAAGTGGCACGGTTTTCGCTGCTGCGAGGTTCGGTCGCCGCAAAGATCTGAACCACTTGCTCTTCCACCGGCAATGGCTGGTATTGGCCTTGCTTGAGGAGTTCGAACAAACGCTCACCTTTGGCGATTTGCTCTAAAGTGGCCTTGTCCAAATCAGAACCGAACTGAGCAAAAGCTGCCAATTCTTTGTACTGAGCCAAATCCAGGCGCATGGTACCAGCCAACTGCTTCATAGAAGCAATCTGCGCAGCACCACCCACACGAGAAACCGACAGACCCACGTTAATGGCAGGACGCTGTCCGGAGTTGAACAAGTCACTCTCCAAGTAAATCTGGCCATCGGTAATGGAAATCACGTTGGTTGGAATGTAGGCAGACACGTCACCAGCTTGGGTTTCGATGATGGGCAAAGCCGTCAAAGAACCGCCACCTTTTTTGATGTCAGGGAAGGACTTCAACTCTTCTTCGTTGCTGGTAATCTTAGCAGCACGCTCCAACAAGCGGCTGTGGAGATAGAACACGTCACCAGGATAAGCCTCACGCCCCGGAGGACGACGCAGCAACAATGAAAGTTCACGGTATGCAACAGCTTGCTTGGACAAATCATCATAAATGATCAGGGCATGCTCGCCATTGTCTCTCCAAAATTCGCCAATGGAGCAACCGGTGTAAGGCGCCAAGAACTGCATGGGGGCTGCATCGGAAGCACTCGCTGAAACAACAACGGTGTAGTCCATGGCACCGGAACGCTTCAAACGCTCCACCACTTGAGCCACGGTGGATTGCTTTTGCCCAATGGCAACGTAGATGCAACGCACGCCAGTGTTTTTTTGATTGATGATGGCATCGATGGCCACCGCGGTTTTACCGGTTTGACGGTCACCAATGATTAACTCACGCTGACCACGACCAATGGGCACCATGGCATCAATGGCTTTCAAGCCGGTTTGCATTGGCTCACCAACAGGCTCACGAGCAATAATGCCCGGGGCTTTGGTTTCGATACGGCGAGACTCTTCAGACTGAATAGGGCCTTGACCGTCGATGGGGTTCCCCAGACCGTCGAGCACACGACCCAAAACACCGTCGCCCACTTTAACGTCGGCAATACGACCAGTTCGGCGTACGTTATCACCTTCACGAATGCCTACGTCACTACCCATAATACAGACACCGACGTTGTCTTCTTCAAGGTTCAACACCAAGCCTTGGGTGCCATCGGCGAACTCAACCAGCTCACCAGCTTGGGCCTTTTCCAAACCATACACACGGGCCACACCATCGCCCAAGGACAAAACGGTCCCCGTTTCTGCGACTTCGGTTCTTGCCTCGTAGTCCTTGATTTGTGATTTAATAATGCGGGATATCTCTTCTGCTCGCAGTTCCATGTTATGTCTCCATCGAAATCTCGATTAAAGTTAAAATCCTTTAGTTCACCAATTGACGCTGCATTTCTTGCAGACGTGCTTTCAGAGAACCATCAAAAACCAATCCGCCAATTTGAGCGCGTACGCCACTCAAAAGGCTTTCGTCAATGTCGGTTTGAGCCAACACTGTTTTCCCCGTTCTTTTCTCAAGTCCGGTCACGATTTGTGCCAACCGATCTTCAGTGAGCGGTTGGGCGGAGCTGATGGTGGCACGCAGCCGGTTGGCCAAGCGATCCGCTTCACCAGAAAACGCCTCCAAGATGGCTTCGAGGGCCGTGATGCGTTCTTTTTCCACCAGCACCAACAAGATTTTGTGCGTTAAGGCATTCCACGATACGCTTTTGGACAAGCCTTCAACCACCGCAGTGCGCTCCTCCACGGAGAACACGGGGTTAAATATGATTTGTTTGAGTTCATCGTTGCCATGAACCAACTTGAGAAAAGCGCTCAATTCGCTTTCCACCACATCGACCAAATTTTCTTCGCTGGCCACTTCGATCAGGGCCCGTGCGTATCTTCGTGCGACTTTTCCTTCAGACATTTGGTTGCCTCTATTCTAAATGGTTTGAACCGCTTAGGCTTGCGCCTGACGATTTAAATCTTCTAAAAAGGTTTCTTCTAAACGCGCCTGGTCAGACGCGTTTAAGGATTTCTCTAACTGCTCTTTGGCCAAGTCATAAGAGAGCTTGGCAGTTTCTGTTTGCAGCTGGGCCAATGCTTTTTGCAGTTCCGCATCGATGGTGGCCTCAGTGTCTTTTTGCATCTTCTGAGCCGCGGATTCTGCCGATTGTTCGATGCGTTCAAACTCGGTCTGGCCCTGCGTGGAAAAGTCTTCTCGCATTTGCTTGAGTTCTTCGTCGAGTTTCGCCATGCGCTCTTCATACTTTCGTGCGTTGGCCTCTGCTTCTTTTTTGGCTTCACTGGCCTCATCGATGGCTTGACGGATGAGCTCCGAACGCTGCGCCAAGAAATCAGGCAGTTTTTTGGACATGATGAAGACGATGATCCCCACATAGACAGCAAAGGAAACCATGACCCACCCCAATGCAGGGGCATGAATGCTTTCACTCAGCTCGATGTTGAAAATCGGCAAAGAAAACCAGTTGGTGACGTGGGGTTCGCCATGACCACCGCCGGCAGCCAGTGCGGAAGAAGCGGACAACCCGCTTAAAGCAAATGTGATTCCGAAAAGAACTTTGCGTAATGCCAACATGTTCTTTGACTCCTTAAGAAAAATTAAAGGGCGCGACCCAATGCTTTGGCGGCCATTTCTTGTGCCAGGGTTTTGGCATCTTCGTTGAGTTGTGTTTGAGCCACTTGAACCTGTGCCGCTAAGACGTCACGGGCCTCGTTGAGCTTCGCTTGGCTTTCTTGACGGGCCGCATCCATGATCACACGCTCGCGCTCTTTCGCCTTGTCCTTAAATACATTCAAGGACTCTCGGGCTTCTTGCCGGGCTTGAAGAATGCGATCTGCAATGATGGCGGCTTTTTGGTCTGCGTCTTCTCGGTATTGTTTGGCCTCGTCTTGTGCACCATCAATGCGACGCTCACGTGCATCAAAAAGTTCGAGCAATGGACGAAACAAAAACTGAGATAAGAGAACCATCAACACCAAAAACAAGGCGAGTTGAAGTAATATGGTGGCGTTAATTTCCATGTGAATCACTTCCGGGATCTGTGCGTTAACTACACAGGAATGAATGAACGTTCTGGGCTCTATCGGGGCCATATGGAGGCGTCAAGACATACAAATGGCCCCTTTCGCTTCTGGGGCAACATTTCGGGCTTTCATCGGGTCAAAAAAATCGATATGTATGACAACAAAGGATATGATGGCGCATGACAAACTCAAAACTACTCGTAATTACAGGACTTTTAGGTATCTTAGGGGGCAGCAGTCCCACCTGGGCCAACGCCTCGGAGGCCTGCCCTAATTTTGAAGAAAAAATCAGAAAATGCATGGCGCTGCATGGTTCGGAGGCCCAGAGGTCTCACAACACGGCTTGGCGCAAAGCCCACCTTCCGGCCATGATCCAAGAAGACTACGGTTTTACGCTTATTTACCTCGATGAATCCATCGAAAGGCCCATCGCCGCGCAAATGAACGGAATTCGCCTCATGCGCGTCCTTTCGCAAGGGCAACTCGAACAAGTGGCCCAATGCCCATCCGTCCAAGACGATGCATTGACAGCCGCTTCAGACCCAAAGGCCAAGAGCGAAAAGCTTTGGGCTGAAGTTCGACTTCCTGAACAATTTCAAGAGCTTTGCGGTCTTTCCATGGCTTACGTTGAGCTCGACGATCACCTGGGTGCCGAAAACCAAGTCATCTCCGTGGCCCCTGAAGGCATGCTGCTCAAAAGCGGCCCAGGGCTGTTTTGGATCTCCGTACAACCCGCTAATTTCTTCCCAGAATTCAGAATGGTCTGGCAATCCTCCTACCGGGTGGCCCCCACCATTTCGCACTCCAGCTCGGGCTCAAGCCGCAAAGTGAACAAGAGATCTCCAAAAAGAAAAAAGGCCAGCAAGCGTAAGAAACGTTAGTTCCTAATACTTTTTAATGGTTTAGACCCATCTTGGGCCCCAGTTCGTACCGCCAATTAAAAGTCGGTCAAAAGGGGGATATAAGCGCCAAAACGGTGCTAAAAAGGCTATAATTTGCAAAGACTATGGCTCCAACACCCAATCGACAGGCCCAGCATCATGAGACAAACATTTATCTTCGCGCTTTTCTTAGTGACTTTCATTGTGGGCTGCAGCGATACCATGGTGATCGTTCGAGAACAGGAAATCCCCCAAAAAGACGATGGTGAAGGCTGTGTGGTGAACGCAGAATGCGAATCCGGACGTTGCGTGGATGGCGTTTGTGTGGATACCGGCTGCCAGATCGATGATGATTGCCTGATCCACTTGGGTGAGATTTGCGTCTTGGGTGAATGTGTTCCTTCCGATGACTTTGCTTGCCAGGGTGATCAGAGCCCGCTGATCAATGTCACTCCGTTGGCCGTGTCCTTCGGTGAAGTGGCTTTGGGTAACGAAATAGAAGAGATTGTCACCATTGAAAACCTGGGTTTTTGTTTACTCACTTTACAGGGCGTTGGTCTGGCGGACGATGCCGACGATGCTTTCTCCTGCGAACCTTGCGACGTCACTTCATACCCTCAACGCATTCCCCCTGAGCGCTCCTTAGATATTACCGTGCGTTACAGCCCCACCGAAGCAGGCGAAGCAGAATCACAACTCCTGATTCGCTCCGACGACACCAGCGCTGGCGATGAAGGACTGGTGGCCGTAGAGCTTTTTGCGTCCTACTCCGGCCAACCCGTTTTAGACTTGCAACCCACGGACCTCAATTTTGGGTACGTCCCCTATCAAGCAGGCGCCTCTGAAGGCAACAGTGCCACCGAAGTGATTCGCGTCAAAAATGCGGGCACAGGAAATGCGGTTTTACATATTGAACGTATTTTACTCGACAATGGAGCGAACTTTGCGCTGGTTGAAGACGAAGCATTACTCGTGGACGGTGCCGCCATTTCTGAAAGCAACCCGCTCTTGCTCAGCCCGGAACAATACGTGGATGTCAGCGTGAAGTTTTCACCTACCGAAAACCGCGACTACAGCGATGAGTTGGTGGTGCGCGCACATCACGGGGACCCTGCGGGCACCATTCGCGCGACCGCCAATCTTTCTGGCTCCTCATTAGGCCCAGCCTTGATTTCCGTTCAGCCCGCTGAACTTCAGTTCCGTGACGAGGACGGTGATCCGATTTCTGTGGGCATGGTGGGCTATCAACAACTCACCATTTCCAATCAAGGGCAATCTGCACTGACCGCCCAGTTGGCCCTTTCCGATTCCGCAGGTGTCTTTTCGGTCTCTCCGCCCATCTTGCCCCCCGTTGCCGCCGGCGGCACCGTGCTGGTGAGTGTCTTTTTCAACCCTACGGAACCCAGCGACCCTGCCAATCAAACCGATCCTCAAACCTCCACTGACGGTTTTTTGAACATTACCAGTAATGATGAAACCAACGTGCTCACCACGGTCCCACTGCACGGCTGGGCCAAAGGCGGTGACTTCAACGACGTCTTGAAGCTAGAAATGAACTTTGAGCGTGGTGACAGCGATATGTGGGGCACGGATCTCCGGGAAGTGGACTTAGAACTCGTGGGCATGTACGGCGCCTGCCGGGTTAACCGTAACTATAACTCAGACGGTCAAATCGACAGCAGCCAAGACCCTTGTGCGGCCTGGAACGACTACGGCGCCGAAGGACACGTTCAACATTTCAACGGCGACCGTCGCGAAACCATTACGTTAGACTTTTTGAACTACGATGACGATACCGCCAATGGCACCGTTTTTATTGGTCGTATTCACTACCACGAAGACTGCAAAAACTTACCCAGCGGTATTTTGGGTGACCTGTTAGGCATTGGCACCAGCATCTTGGGCAGCGTCATTGGGGCCAGTGCGGGCATACCAGTGGGCATCGACCCCAACACCGTCAGCGATTTGATTACCCAAAACTGTTGGAGTTTTGGCTCGAGCCTCACCACGGTCAAAGTGTTGGTGAACAATGAAGAAATCGCTGCACCCCAATTTCGCCTCAATGATAAAGGGGACACCCACGACATTGTTCGTATCCAACGACTAAACGGTCAGTTTATTTTGGAATAAGTTTTATGACGCTACTCGCACCACAACCCTTTCGGCCTAAAAGCGCTCAACTGCTGAGCGGGCTGATGTTTTGTTGGGTGCTCCTGTCCAGCGCTGCGTGCCAAGAAGATGGTGCCTCAGTTAACTGCACCGCGAACCCAGAACAATGTGGAATTGACGTCGAAGCAGTGCCTGCACGCCTCTACGTGGACCCTCCATTTGGACTGGGGTTCGGTTGCGTGTTGATGGGCTGCGATGAAGCAAAAATCCTCACCCTAGAAAACCGTGGCGGTGGACAACTGGCCATCACTTCAGTTCGGTTTAAAGAAGGTTCTTCCGAGGACTTTAGTTTTGCGCTGTACAACGATGAAGAAGATCCGGCTGATGAAGCGCTGGAACATCCCACCATTGAAAAGCCGCTCAAGATCAAAGACAGCCGTACAAAAGCGTTGTCTGTGACGTACAAACCCACCGATGGCATTGCAGATGAGGCGGTTCTCATCATCGATGCCCACGACGCATCGCTTCCTTATCAGGACAGTGTTTTGACCACGGTAGAAGTTCCTTTACGCTCACGCGTTTTGGGCAGTGTGGCTTTTGTGCCTTCGACCGATACGATTAACTTTGGCTATGTGGCGCCTGATGAAACAGGCCAAGCCATTTTAACCTTGGAGAACACCAGCGAAAACGATGCGGTACTCACGCTCGCCGCCCTCAATCTCACCGACGAAAATGATGCTTTCGCATTCACATTCCCTGAAAACCCACACGCGAACCCCGGCGATGTCATTGAAGTGGCGCTATCCTTTACCCCCAGCGAATACCAGGACTACGAAGGACAACTCACCGTCGCTACCAATGATACCGCCCAACCGTTGATCGCAGTGGATTTGCGAGGCACGGCCTTTTCTGAGCCAGGCATCAGAATCACCCCGTCGGTTGGCCAAGGCATCGACTTTGGTGCAGTTCGTTTTGGTGAAACAGATGTTTGGGAGCTTCAACTTTATAATGCGGGGGGCGCGCCGCTCACCGTCACGCCCTCTATCTCCGCTTTAGGGGATACAGATCCGAATGTCTTTCATATGGGCAGCACCAGCGGAGAGGCTTTGGCCGAGATCGCCCCGCTCGAGAGCACCGTCCTCTCAGTCTACGCGACCCCAGCAGGTGGTGGGGCACAAGAAGGGGTTTTACAACTGGAAACCACCGATCCCAACAACCCGCTGATCACGGTCACCTTGGCAGTTTTTGGAAATGCACCAATGGCTGAGTACAGCATCGAAGATATTGATTTTGGTAACGTGGTCATGGGATGGCAAAGCGATGTGGTGGAGGTGACAATTGGCAACACCGGTACCGGGGACCTCACCATTTTTTCGTACGACTTCGAAATTGGTTCTTCACCTCAAATCATGCTCGGCTCAGCGCCGGATCTCCCTGTTAAAATCAGTCCTGACGACGATCCCATCTCTTTCGCATTTTTCTTAAACGGCCAGAGCCTGGGGCCCGCGAACGCCACTTTCCTTCTTCAAACCGATGCCATTGATTATAGCACCGCGCGCTTGGATTTAACCGGACAAGTGGTCTCGTGTATCGACGGCTGCCCGGTGGCAAACGGAACCCCTTCATGCGAAGCAGGGTACTGCGCTATCGGGTCATGCGCTGAGGGTTACCATGATACGAATGTGGCCTTTGCAGATGGTTGTGAATGCCAAGAAGAACGAAATGGTGATGATATCGGCGGCAATTGCTCCGACAAACGCGACCTGGGCAACCTGGGAGATGATTGCTCTGACCACGCCCACAGCGTGACCGTCACCGGCAACCTGCACGACGCCGAAGATACCGATTTGTACTATGTTAAAATGGAAGATGCCGGCAGTGTGATTTGTGATACCTTTGGAGACTCCTTTCGCGCCAAGGTCGAGCTTATCAGCGCCCCACCTGGCCTGGCCCTGTGTGTGAACATTCGCGCCTCAGGCTCTGGGTGCGGTGGGTATACTGATTATTATGACCCCAGTTATTGCGGTCAAAACAGCTATTCATCAAACGGCAGCTGGTCTTCAGACGATGACAAAGAGGTTGTGGCCTGGGTGGTCTGGAAACCTGATGCCACACCCATTTGTACGAATTACCAAATTAAGTTTCGTGCGGATGACTAAAAGGTGTTCGGCATGGCGATGAGTATAACACCCACTACAACGCCGAGCCCGCCAAAAATTCGTTTTTTCATATCGGAACGCTGGTTGAGCAACCAATAAGCCAAAATCATTTGAAAAATCACCGCCATGCGCTTGAGCGCACTGATGTGCGGCACCACATCGTATTGTAATGCAAAAGTAAAAAAGAAGGTGGCCACACAGTGGAGGGCACCCAAGGGCAGCATTTTAGGCCCAAGAACCGCCACTGCTTTTTTTACTTTTTCCTCTCCGGTCTCATAGAGCTCTATCCCTGCAGCCCCTACGCCTACGCCTAAAACAGCGAAAAACGAAAACGTCATGGGGTCACTGAGCAAAACTGCTTTTTTGTCAAAGGCAATAGAAAAAGCTGGAGGAACAACGGACAGGAAGCCCAGCAATGCGCCCCGATTGCGAAAGATTTGCGAAAATGGGGCCAATACTTTTTTAAGAGAGAATTCTTTGGGGGTATACAGAAAATAAACAGATAGGCTCACGAGCAGAATTCCGACCCAGCCATTCGCGTCTGGAAGTTCTCCAATGACAATCCATGCTCCAAAAATCGCGAGCACCGGCGATAAGCCTGAAAAGGGTGCAATCATGGCGACGTCAATTAAAGGGTACGCCCGAAAGAGAAATAGTTTTGCAAGCAGGTTTAAAAATACCGTCGCGAACAAAGCTGCCCAAAAGTCGACAAAGTCGGGGGTTTGACAAATGCCGCCATAAACCAAGCCCGCCCAAAACATTCCGATGATGCCCGCCGATACCAAATGCGTTCCAGCCAATACAAACGCAGGACTCACCCCAAGCTCTTTGGTGTCTTCTCGTAGAACCTTCGCACTCAACACAAAGAAGAGTGAAATGGCAAAAGACCCGGCTAAAATATGAAATAAAAGCATCGTGTGAATCTTCTATTCGACAAAAATGATTCGGGGGTCACTTTCGATGTACCGACGAAAAAACTTTTTTTGTTTGTGTTGCTGGTGAGATTTACCGGTGGGCTCATAATGGGACGCCCCAATAGGGTTGGCGTTGGCCACCACATGACGAACAACTTCGTCTTGATGCTTCACGTACCCTTTTCCGCCTTTATAAAAAGTAAACCCATAAATGGTTAATGAATTGATATCGAATTCTAAAAGAAGTCGAATAGAAGAAAGTCCCGTATTTAAAAAGTTCCACTTTTTCTCTTTGTCTATTTTCGCTTGCCACCCCATGAACCAATCTTCGTCAGGCTGAAAAACTGGAATATTGTTCATGTTCACTTCTTGAAAGCCCTCTAAAACAGTATCGTGATCTGGGGTGTGATGCTGATGAATGCCGGGAAGCATCACGTATTGGGCAGCCTGCCATTGTGGGAAAACGTGCTTTAAAACCGCAAGGCCTAAATCGCTGCCAGAATTGAACAAAATATCTTTTCTCGAGCCGTAGTCTTGGACCATTTCTTCGTTGATGATGAAGGAATTATTCACCCGGCAGACCACATCATAAGCATCTATTTCTGGTCCCATACCGGTGCCCACCAAATTAGGCGCTGGCCCCACCATAGCCACGTCTTTTCCACGTAAATATTCAGCCAACTCTACATACAGCCCGCTCATATTTTCTGGGATGTGATTTTCGAGACCAATCTCTGAAACCATCGTTGGTTGTGGCTTTTGCGGAGGTTTGGATGGAGGGTCTTCTGGTAACTTCGCGTGGCAAGCCAGGACGCAAACCACAAAGTTTAACACCAAAACAAATCTTAAAATGCTGAAAACAGGGATACCCACAAACCGAGCTTAGCATTGGAAGGCAAAAACAAAAAAAAAGCCCCCCAAGAATTGCTTGGGGGGCTCAAGATAACTCCGGCAGCGACCTACTCTCCCACAGGAAAGACCTGCAGTACCATCGGCGCAGG
>MDTD01089916.1_pt1 | contig 92658 bp, 62 predicted proteins | sample 811221 | NCBI WGS metagenome assembly MDTD01 (sample SAMN05326646, study PRJNA326480) | marine metagenome | isolation source: seawater | place: Pacific Ocean: South West | collected 2011
CCAGCAGCCATCATCAAGAAGAGCTCCCCCGATAGGACTCGAACCTATGACAAGGCGGTTAACAGCCGCCTGCTCTACCAACTGAGCTACAGGGGAATAGTTTCCGGAATGGGAGCAAAATCTCCCTCAGAAGTGTGTAGTTTATTTTAAGTTTTCATCCCCTGCAATCGGGGATTATAGGATTTTTTGTTTTGTGTCATAGAATGGAGCGATTTCTACTTTTGGAGAGAAATAATGGTGTCAAGCACCATCTATGGACTGTTCAGATTAATTCAGAAACTACAGATGAATCCAGAATTTATGGCGTCTTCGAGCAACGTTTAAAATGACCTTAGAAACGCACCACGTGACACAGAAAAGGATTTATGCGTTTTGCAAAAGTGTGTCGATGTAGTTGGGATTCAGAAAGATGCTCGGGATTTTGAAACCCTGACCGTCCTTTTTAACCGGTTGGCGACTGGATAACTTCAGTGGACTATAATTACTGCAAACACTAGCAAACTACTAAAACTTTCTTTTTACAGTTACCACAGGCGTTCTATGCGAAGTATTGTTCCTCTTGTAATTCTCCTCTATTCTTCAGCTGTGTTCGCGACTGAACGTCCCAATTTCTTAGTGATTCTTGTAGACGATATGGGATATTCAGACCCTCAATGTTTTGGAGGTGAAATTGAAACGCCCAACTTAAATCAACTGGCCGATCATGGTGTTCGCTTTAGTCAGTTCTACAACTGTGCACGATGTTGTCCGACGCGGGCTAGCTTATTAACGGGAAGTTACCCGCACCGTGTTGGTTTGGGACGCAATGGCCGTACGATGGATCTTGAAGTTCCAACAGTGGCAGAGCGTTTGAAAGACGTAGGTTATCAAACGGCCATGACGGGTAAATGGCATTTATCTGAATTAGCCACGACCTCTGTGGATCAGGATCGAATTGGTTGGATGAATCATCATATCGATCTGGGGATACCGTTTGCGGACCCGCGATCCTATCCTACTCAGCGTGGATTTGATCACTATTATGGCGTGATCTGGGGAGTAGTGGATTTCTTTGACCCATTCTCTTTGGTTCATGGAAATCACCCCGTGCCGGATGTTCCCGAAGGCTACTATCTGACTGATGCGATTACTGACTATTCCGTTAATTACATCGAAGAATTCGAGAAGGACGACGACCAACCCTTCTTTATGTACGTGGCCTATACCGCTCCTCACTGGCCTTTGCATGCGAAGCCAGACGTGATTCAAAAATATGACGGCAGGTATGATGCCGGTTGGGAACAACTGAAGACGGATCGCTTTATGCGACAACGCAAGATGAAGCTATTTCCCAATGTGCCTATCGATCCAGTGATTGACCGAGGCACGCCCTGGAATGATTTGTCTGATGACGAAAAGGAATATCAAGCTAATAAATTTGAAGTTCACGCGGCGATGGTCGACAGCGTTGATCAGGGTATTGGACGCATCTTGGATGCATTGAAGAAATCAGGTGAATACGACAATACCGTTATTTTCTTTTTGTCCGACAATGGAGCCTCCCCGGAGATACCAGGTTATGCCGGGTATGACCGAAATGGAGAAACACGGGACGGGAAAACTGCTCATCGGGAACGTGAATTAAAACTGCCTGAGAATAGGTACAAATTAGGTTCTGCTGAAAGCTATACCGGTCTGGGTCCAGCCTGGGCTAATGCGGCTAATAGCCCGCTCAAGTATTGGAAGAAGGAGAGCTATGAAGGTGGGTGTCGAACCCCATTTATTATTCACTGGCCTGCAGGCCTGAAAGAACGTGGAGGGAATATCTCAAAAGATCTGGGACATGTCATGGACATTGCTCCAACTTGCTTAGAGTTGGCAGGAGCCAAGTCGGCAGAGGAATTTCCGATGGATGGCGTAAGCATGGTGGGCTTGCTCAACGGCGAATCGGCTGATCCGGAGCGAATGCTCTTTTTTGAACACATGGGAGGCCGTGCAGCCCGCCATCGTCAATGGAAAATCTCTGCGTTGGCTGGAAAACCGTGGGAGTTGTACAACGTAGAACGTGACCCTGCTGAAACAACTAATATGATTGCAGATCAGCCCACACGCCTGGATGACTTGCGTTATCGTTGGGAAGACTGGTTGGGACAAATGCCACAAACCAATCCTCAACAACGTAATGTTCAAGCGGTAAAAGAAGCTCAGATTGCGAAACAGCCAGTTAAGCTGGCATGTAAGATTTCAACTCTCGATCAGAACGGTGTTATTGTTGCTCAAGGTGGAAGTTCTCAGGGTATCAGCTTGCACATCAAAGATCGGAAGATCACGTTCAATATACGAATCAACGGCAAAGTGACTGAGCTCACCACCCCGACCCTGGAAGGCAAAGGGCCTGTGGAAATCGAAGCGAATCTGAGAGCTGGAGGTAAGTTACTATTGGCAATCGATGGCACGACTTTGGTGACGGGGGACTGTGGTGGTTTGATTCCGGTACAACCTCAGGATGGTTTAAGCATCAACGATGACTCTCAGAGCAATGTTGGCAATTACGGAGATGACTTTCGTTATGGTGGTAAAGTAACCAATGTCCGAGTTCAGAGATTGGGTGAAAAGGTAAACCCGGGTAAGGACGAACAGGCAAGTTCGGGAGATAAAGACGCCCCCAACTTTATTGTCATCCTGACGGATGATCAGGGGTGGGGCACGACCTCGATTCGCGTAGACCCCCGTATTAAAGAGTCTGCTAGCGATTATTTCCGCACTCCTAATATGGAGCGTGTCGCCAATGCGGGGATGCGTTTTACTCAGGCTTACTCGGCTCACCCGAACTGTTCCCCCTCGCGGGCCGCGTTATTGACCGGAATCAGTCCGGCAGCGATGCACATGAGTGACATTGTGGATCGTAACAGTGGCAGGCTTTACGAAGGCAATAAGCTCAACCCTCCTCAACATGTGAACCAACTGGATCCGGAACTTTCTACGATTCCGGAACTCTTGAAGCTGCACAATCGATCTTATCGGGCGGCTCACTTCGGGAAGTGGCATTTGAACGGAGGTGGTCCGGAAGCTCATGGCTTTGACGTTAGTGATGGAACGACAAGCAATCGAGAGGGGACTGTACCATCCAACTTACCGGATGATCCAAAACGAGCGTTTAGTATGACACGTTCGTCGATTCGATTTATGGAGCAACAGGTTCGTGATGAAAGGCCGTTTTATTTACAGGTTTCGCACTATGCGACCCATCTGGGTTATCAGGCTACAGCAGATACGATTGCTGAATTACAGGGTCGTAAGAAAGGAAGACGGCACGATAGCGTCGCCTATGGTTCGATGATTGAAGAGCTTGATCGCTCGCTCGGGAATCTGTTGGATGCCGTGGAACGGCTGGGAATTGGCAAGAACACTTATCTCATATTTACAGCAGATAATGGAACGTATCCAACCGAAGATCCGGGAAATGTAAATGGACCGTTACGAGGAAGCAAGGCAACGTTGTGGGAAGCAGGCGTTCGTGTTCCGTTGATGATTGTGGGGCCCGGGATTGAAGCCGGTTCATATACCCGTACACCGGCCATTGGTTGGGATATCCTACCGACAATTTGTGATATCGTTGGCGTTAAGGAATTGGATGATCAGGTTGAAGGAGGAAGCCTGTTGCCAGTATTGCTTCGTCAACCTGAAGCCAGTGTATTACGGCCACGTGAAGAGCTATATTTTCACTGGCCTCATTACCAGCATGAAAAGAAGAGCAAACCAGACTCCACCGTTGTTTCCGAGAACTACAAATTACACTACTTCTGGGAATCTAAAGAGACTCAATTGTTCAAGCTAAGTGATGACTTAGCCGAAAGAGAAAATTTAGCTAAACGCTATCCCGAGATGACTCAACAACTTAAAGCAAAATTGATGAATTACCTCGAAGAAATCGAGGCACAGCTGCCGGTACCGAATCCTGAATACTCGCCTGCGACGGACCCTGCCCTCACTCGTTAATCGATCACCCGTCTCGGTAGTTACGATAAACTGTGGTATCTTATGGGCGGTGGATTCGTGCTTTCAGGTATCCACGCGTCTTATCTTGTCTATGTTGATGAAGTGCAATCCATGATGAAAAAGCTTTTCTCTTTCACGCTTACCTTATTCTTTATTCAATCGGCTTTGGCGATTCCTGAGGAACAGCCGGCCCCATTTGCAAAGCCCAACGTGATTGTCATCATGGCGGATGACTTGGGATTTGGCGATCTGTCCTGTTATGGTGCGGATTCGTTTGAAACGCCTGAAATAGATAAACTGGCGGCTGGCGGTATTCGCTTTACCAATGGTTATTGCTCGGCTTCTACCTGCACACCGACTCGGTATTCCCTGTTGACCGGCACCTACGCATTTCGAACTCCCGGAACAGGTATCGCTCCTCCCAATTCACCGGCAGTCATTGATCCCGATCTCTTTACGCTCCCGGATGTGATGAAGAAGGCTGGTTACGCTACGGCCGTCGTGGGTAAATGGCATTTGGGATTAGGAAGTGACGCTGGACCTGATTGGAATGGTGAGCTGAAACCTGGCCCCTTGGAACTTGGATTTGATAGTTGCTTCCTATTGCCGACTACCAATGACCGTGTTCCTCAGGTTTATGTGCAAAACCATCGTGTTCTGAATCTGGAGCCCAAAGATCCGTTATGGGTAGGTAAGATGAAGCCGAGTGAAGATCACCCGACGGGTATCACTCACCGTAGTACCTTAAAAATGGACTGGTCTCATGGCCACAATTCGACCATTCATAACGGTATTAGTCGAATCGGATTTTACACCGGCGGACATGCCGCTCGATTTCGAGATGAAGACTTAGCAGATAAGTGGGTTGAAAAATCGGTCGAGTTTATCAAAGCGAATAAATCGAATCCTTTCTTTCTGTTCTTCTCTTCTCACGATATTCATGTTCCACGAATTCCGCATGAGCGTTTTCAAGGGGTAACAGATCTTGGGTTCCGAGCGGATTCGATCGTGCAGTTTGATTGGTGTGTTGGTGAAATCATCAAGGCCGTGAAGGAGTCGGGACTTATTAACAACACGTTGATAGTTATTTGTTCCGACAACGGTCCTGTCATGGATGATGGTTACAAAGATTTTGCACTGGAGAAACTCGGAGATCATCGAGCTGCGGGGCCCTACACTGGTGGTAAGTACAGCGTTTACGAAGGGGGTACTCGAACTCCCTTCATTACTTACTGGCGTGGAATCGTCAAACCAGCAGTGAGTGACGAGGTAGTTTGTACGATTGACCTGGCAAGCAGCTTGGCAGCGTTAACAGCTCAGAGGCTGCCCAAAGATGCCTGCTTAGACAGCATGAATATCATCCGAGCCTTATTAGGTAAAGAGGGAGCAAAAGGCCGTGATCATTTAGTTCAGCAGAATAATGGAAACAATGGTACCTATGCATTGCTTGAAGGAGATTGGAAACTTCACCGGTATGACCGAAAAACTGCTCGAAATGTCGTCGTGGAGCAGAAATTGGCCAACGTTAAAGTTCCTCCGTATATGCTCTTTAATCTAAAAGAAGATCCTACGGAATCAAAAAACGTTATTGCTCAGCACCCTCAAATTGCCGAACGCATGAAAGAGCATTTAGCAGAGATAATTGCATCCGGACGAACACGGCCATCCCGTTAGTTGCGAGGCAGCCCGCAGGCGATCTCTGTTGTCTCACACAGAGAAGATGGAGTTATTGAGGGTTCCGGTGCTGTCACCAAAGCTGTTGAGACGAATGCCCATGCTGTGCAGGATGCTTAGATACATATTACACATCAAGGTATCTCCGTCTCGCCAATGACTACCGTGTTTGAGCCCCATATTGGAACCACCTACGACCATAGTGGGCAGGTTTTTGGGGTAGTGAGTGGTACTACAGCCAGAGCCATAGAGCACGATACTATTATCTAAAACGGATCCGTGATGATCTTTAAAGTCGTTTAGGCGATTAAAGAAGTAGGCTAGTTGCTCACTTAGGAATCGGTCATATTTCGCAAACTGTGTTTGTCCGTCTTTATCACCGGCATGCGAAAGGCTGTGATGCGTTCTTGTAAGGCCCAGTTTTAATGGGAAAGTATCACTGATTCCCATACCGTCTTCACGATTGAGCATAAAGGCAACACTACGAGTAATGTCAGCATCAAATGCCAAGGCAATCAGGTCGAACATATTTCGGTAGTAGTCTGCCGGTTCGCCTTCATTGGTGGCAGATAGATTCAGATGCGTATAATCCTGTTCTTTGAGTGGAATGTCGATCCAACGTTCCGACGCGATTAGGCGTGCTTCGACTTCGTCCAAAGAAGTCAGGTATTGTTCCATTTTCTGGCGGTCAGACTTCCCAAGTTTCTTATTCAAGGCCCTCGCATTTTCCAAAACAGCATCCACCAGCTTAATCCGTTTGTTCAGCTGTTCACGTTCTGTTTCCATCGAGGCTTTGTCGCCTCGAAATAGTCGATCAAAGATTCGTCGTGGATTGTTCTCTGCCGGAATCGGCTTTCCTTGAACGTTATACGAAATCGTGCCGGTACGAGACAGGAATCCAACGCCTGCATCGACCGAAAGGACCAGCGACGGTTGACGGCAGTATTGTTTCGTATGTTGTGCCACGACCTGATCCAATGCGATGGTGTTATACGTGCCTGGTTCAGGATCATGTAATTGAGCGCCGGTAAGCCACATGTCCGAACAGGTATGTGGGTCGGCTTTCGGGCCAGCTGAGTGATAGAGCCCTCCCATGAAACTCAATTGGTTACGAAACTCGGATAAAGGCTTAGTGGATTCACCAAATTCAAATTCTTTACCATCCGTCGTGGGGAACCAGCTCCATTGGTTAATACCATGCTCGTTCTTAGGCAGGGACATTCCATTGGCGGTATACAAGGCACAGAAACGGCGAGGCGTATCTTCTACTACTTCTTTTCCCATTGCTTCCAGAAGTGGAAGTGGTAAAGCAGCACCGGCAATGCCTTTGAGCACAGTTCGTCGTTGGATTTTGGTTGAACTTGCCATGTTTCAATTCACCTTATCGAAAGGGTGGTTTTAAATGGTTCTATTGGTTTATCGTCGCAAATGTGATCGTTACTTTTCCAGAAACGCTTCACTTGTTACCACAAAACGAATCAGATCACGCATTCGGTAACCGTCTGTCTTTAATTCTCGTTGCTTCTCTTTAAGTGTTTCAATCTCATTGTAACTGAGACTTCGTCCGATCGCGTAAGTTGTCATGTGTTTTAGAAAGCTAAAAGCGACTTGATCGATGCGTTGATTGGCTAAATAACTACGTAAAGCGATAAAACCGTCGACTTCCGTTGTATCCGGTAACGTGGATTGTGCTCCGACCTCTCCCGCATTGTTTTTCCAGATTCCGCCGGCATCAAATTGCTCAAACGGCAGCCCCCAAGGATCGATGCCCTCGTGGCATTTACGGCATCCTTGCTGATCACGATGAAGCAGTAGTTTTTCGGCAAGCGTCAACCCTTCCTGTGCTTCATTGAGTGCGGGCACATTAGGAGGAGGATCCGCGGGTGGTTCAGCGATAATCTTACGTGCCAACCAGGCACCGCGTTTAACGGGATTGGATTCTCGACCATTGGACAGTCCGGACAAGACACTGGCGGTGGCCAGGATTCCTCCCAATTGGTCGTCCTCGACTTGAACCGCCTGGAATTCAAAGCCGGATTCGACCTTTTCCGGGAACCCGTAATACTGAGCAACTTGCTCGTTGGCCAATACGAAATCAGATTGGATGAGGTTGTGAAGAGGGAGATTTTCTTTGATCAGATATTCGACGTATCGAATCGGTTCTTTCCGTAATTCAATTCGTACGTCCCGCGTAAGATTGGGATAGAGTTTGGCGTCGACTTCAACCACATCAAACTTATCAAGTTGTAACCACTGGCTGGTAAACTCCTGCATGGCCCGTCGAAATCGTTGATCGGAAATCATTCGGTCGACCTGATCTGCCAATTGTTGGTCAAGTTTGCCATGATCGGCCAGCGTCAGTAGTTCGTCGTCAGGGGCGGAATTCCACAGGAAGTACGATAGTTTGGAAGCCAATTCGTGCGAATTAAGAGGCTCGCCTTCCGGGGATTCACTTGATTCGATTAAAAACAGGAATTGTGGCGAGGTCAGAGTGACGAGCAAAGCATCCTTGATGCTAGTGATGAAATCGTCACTCTCCTGGAATGATTCTTGCCAGACCTGATAGAGAGCGTTGGATTCTTCAGTCGTTAAAGGGCGTCGAAAGGCTCGCGTCGCAAACCGTTCAATGACCTCACGGGCATAAACCTGTGGGTTATCTTGATTGTCCGAGGCAAAGAAGATATTGGAATGGGGCTTCGGTGGCCATGTTTCATAATAGGGCCCTTCAAATTCAATAGACTGAATGAGCAAGCGTGGCATAGCCCGCCCATCGGTATACTCACTGATCACCCCAATCTCTCGCATGCCGGCAAGGTAATTGGGGTTTAGTGGATCCCGATTAGGGTTGGGGTAATTGGCCATCGCGCCTTCAAAAATGAATTCTGAAAACTCGGTTTCACTGACAGCAACGGGCCGTCCCACACGATCGAGCGTAGAACCGCAGTCCCGGCGTAGTCCAACATGGACTCCAATACGTGGTGCCCGTTGGGAGAATGCGGAGAATGCCTTGGCGGTATCCGTTTCAACGGCCAATCTTGTGAGATACAGCTGAACAGGATTTGCACTAGCATAGTCAACTTTAATTTCATGCTCGCCCTGCTCTAGTCTCACCACGGCGAAGGCCGGTCGTGCCAGTGAAGCGGTGAATTGACGATGGTCCACATGTAAAGTTAGCTCTTTGGGTTTTGTGGCTGGTGCCTTTATGAATTCTTCTCCTCCAGCCATTAGTGCTTTAATTTCGCTCGAAGCCAACGCTCGGCGATAAATTCGCACGGCATCAATGTCTCCCTTAAATTCCTTGGAAGCTTCAATACGGCCAATATTGAGTTTGACAGCGGGATTATCCAGATTGGCTTTATTGATTCTGCCTTTGGCAACCTGGAATCCATTCACGTAAATGCGAGTGTCATCAGTTCCGGGCCGTACAACGGCTGTTACGTGTTGCCATTGATTGACTCGAATAATCCCACTATCCGACTGCACGGTGCCATTGGCCTGATTGTTACTGTTAGCAGTTTCAATGCGAATGACTCCCTGATTATTGGGCATGTCCAGATACCAACCGTGTGTCCAACTGTAACGCCCCAGACAAACGATACCGCCCTGTCGTAATTCAGTTGGTCGAATCCAGGCAGAAACAGTAAAGGGCTGGTCGCCGACGTTCATTGACTCATGACGGTCAATTACCAATGCGTCGCCCTGCCCGTCTACAGAAAGAGCCCTACTAAAAGGTGACTCAATTAATTTCGCGTCGCCTTGAAGGGACCCTGCTAAGGCGGTTTTCGTTTCAGTGCTTTCGAGCGAGTCATCGAAGTTCCAGTGCCCGACTAGTTCTTCTTGAAGTTTGGAAGAATCTGCTGTAATGCCGTCTAGCGAAGGAGGCGTTGCATAGGCATCGATTTGGTAGATACCGGATTTTGGAATGTTAACTTTGACCGCTTCAGAAGAATTGGGAAGTTGCAGTGTATCCAGATTCTTTGTGTGAACCGTTTGGTGTGTTCCGTCCAGCAATAATGCATCATCGTACTTAGCGGCCTTGACCGTGACTCGGAACCGGCCCGAGTCCGGGAGTTCACGTAGTGAGACTTTGAAGTTTGATTGAGGACCGTATGTACTTGACTGTCCAAAAATTTCGCGACTCGGGATGGCTGGGCGTAGTGCCAGTCCTTGTGGAAGTGCCTGATATGCTCGGCCAACAGGATAGCCTGGCGTACCTCGCATACAGGCGAAAACGGCGTGATAGATGCTGTCGTATTCACGCCAACCACGGACCGTGGCATTGCCTTGATAGCCTTCGACAAAGCGAAATTTGCGTTGCATCAAAAACTGCTCGTAATCAAAGGGCTTCTCCGGAGCTAATTCAATTACTTCAAAGTCCTGATTGCGTAATAACAGGCTATTCGCGCCGAGGATTAAGTTGTCCTTTTCAGGAGTGGGATTTATGTCTTCGCCCAGCTTCATGCGAAACGTCTGGATGACTGGTTTTTGATTTGGATCAACAATCGCGGCTTCTAGCCCTTTGGTCGCGATTTCAAAATAGGACTCCAGAAGTAGTGGCGAAAGTAGCAGTGTCTCCTGGTTGTTCAAGAATCCGTCTTCGGAGACGCCATCCGCAGGAAGTATATCGGTCAACTCGTCCTGAATGCCGAGAAGATCCTGGAGTGTGTTTTTGTATTGAGCAACGGTGAGTCGTCTAATCGCCCCGTTCTTTTCTGAATTTCGTGAGCGGGCTGCAGCAATCTCTGTTTCGATCCAATCAACTAAAAACTCGCGTTCTTTGTCGGTGGGTTGGAGCTCATCTCCGGGAGGCATCGCCTCTAAAGAGAGTTGTTTGGCAACATCCCGCCAGTGAAAAAGTGATTCATCGAGAAACTCACCGGTAAAATTATCTACCCGGACGCCGGATGTCATCTTCTCCACATTATGACAGCGAACACAGTACTTTTTGATAAGTGGCTGGACCTGTTTTTGAAAAGCCTCAACAGGGGGAGCCTGCTCATCAGCCGCTACGGTCTTCACTGAAAGGAAGTACCCTGTGGCGACAGTTAGTAATAGGACAATGCGTTGATAAAACATATTCACCAAGTAAGCATTTGGTTGATTGGCGGGCTATTCGTTGATGCCTCAATTATAGCAATAACGCTTGCGTGATGATGGCAGTCGGCCTGGTAGAAGAACGCCAGTTTAACGGTCTGATAGAATCAAATCACTTACTAAATTCCCTTCGTACTTAAAGGCGACTTTTGTTCCTCGGGATTCGAGCTGGATGATTTGATTTTTTTGATTTCGTTGCAAAGTGACCGTTTCAGTTTGCAAATCACCGCCAACACCCATTCGGTAGAATTTCACGGAATCAGACTTTTGACTGAGGTAGTCTGCGATGAGCAGGAATTGATTGATACTTGCTTTGTGGTTGTCTTGCCATCGAGTAACCCCAAGTTCCAGCATGAGTTGGCTGTCAGTGAAATACTGATTGGCGAGTGTAGCAAACGCTTCCTGTGGCGAGTGAATAAAAAAATGTACGCTGCCACGCACATGAGCTCGTTTAAACGGCTCTGATTCTAAATAGGACTTCCAGGTCGTTGCCCAAGTACTATCCTGTCCGTCCCAAATGTTGGCGGTGCGGAGATTGGATTTAGTAACATTCCAATTTACGCCACGTGACTTTTGCGGATGGAATTTTACCAATTCACCGGCTGCATATTCGAGTTGCTCATACTTGAGTTCAAATAATTCCGGTCTTAGGCGTTTCCCGATGGTATCGAGCATGTTGTGAGCGATTTCATGAGCCAGACAAATCATGTAGACATCGGTGATTCCCCGACGAGGAGCATCCGCTGGAAAACTATTTTCAGCTCGACCTAACGGTAGTGAGAATATATTGACGCCCGTTCTTGAGCTAATGCCCTGTTGCTTAAAGCCATCGCCTAACCAGCCGCGCACAGTAATGGTCTCGACATCCCAAACCGCACGTGGCATGGATTCCAATAGCTTCACCATTTTGTTTACCTGTTCAGCGGTAGCAGTGTGGTTGTCGATGAAAATGATTCCCAGCTTTACTAATAAATCTCGGTAGCCATCCTTGAATCCCGCCAGGTCAGCCAATTGCGTGCGGTTTTGCAGCGAATCTGGATTGGCTTCGAACAGTACGATCCACATCTGTGCAGCGAATGACGGTAAGTGAGGCGTTTTTTCCAAATCAAATTTCTGTCTCTTAAAATAGTGAGGGTACTGACGTACCAATGTCTGTAGATCGCGAATGACCTGTTGGCGTTGTTCCTCTGGGACTAACCCGCTGGTAAGAGCAGACTGCATGCCTCCCAAAAAGCCAAAACAAATACCACGTAATGCATCATCGTCTGCCATTTTGTTCCCCAATTCAGTGGGGTGTACTTTCAACAACGCCTGTAACTGGCGTAAGTGATCTGTGACCCCAACACCTTGCGAGCCAAAGACTCGGCCGTTCTTCCCGCCACTTACCAAATCGATAACGCCGTCCTGATTGATGTCCACAAAGTCGGGAGTCGTATCGTCCCCATTCAGACTTCGTAGATTGAGGGCTCCGCCCTGATCGGCCCACCGTAGAGTCGTAGGACTGGATAGTTTAGGGATTTCCGGAGTCCCTACATTCAAATAGACTTCGATCGTTCCCCAGTTGACGCCCAGTACAAGATCGAGCTTTCCATCCTGATTGAAATCCACAATGCGTGGCTGTGAATTGTAGGCACGTTGGATGTTATGAAATGATTTTCCGACACCAAAAGAAGGTTGCGCCGCTGTGCCTGTGTTTGGATACCACATGACATCTCCCCCGAATGAACCGGTAATGATATCGAGCAGGCCGTCCTGATTCCAATCGGCCAGATCAAATCGTCCCTGGCAGTTATCCTGTACCGTAATCTCAATGGAATCTTCTTTGAAGAACGGGAGACGGTCATTGCCAAGACAAGTGTGGATGGAGATCTTGTTGCCTGAGTGAGCGACAATTAGATCGGCTGACTGATTGCCAGCAATTTGAGCGTAACAAACGCCCGTATATGAATCTCCCCAGCGTTTCTTGGTACCGGCGCTGACTTGAATCGGAGTTTGAAACTGGAGTCCGGCTCGAGTGGATTTCCCCCGAAAGACTTGGATACGACCTGTTCCATCTGCTGTCCATAAGTCAGGTGTACCATTCCCGTCAAAGTCAAAGAACCGTGTTGTGACATGACTTTGTAAATCTAGTGGAGTTCCACCAATCCTAAGTTGTTTGGCTGATTCAAATGATGTGGTGAATATAAGGAGGGATTTGTCATTGGCCTCAACGTACGGCACCAACCCTAGCACCAATACGGTCCAAAGTGTCATCGTGAAATGAAATGGCTGTAAGAACATTTAGCCCCCAGTTTTCGTTTGAAATAAAGAGAATTAGATTCTCGATATTTTATGGTTTAATTGACCGTAATCAACAAGCTGTCCTGGAAGGCCACTTAGAGTTCGACGATTTTCAAGTTATGATGAAGAAGGAATTGATAAACAAGACTATAACAAGCTTTGCTTTTCACCTCTTCTACTCTTCTTTTTGTGTATTGCGAAACTCTATGCGAATTCGTCCTGTCGTAATGATGCTATATGTGCTCTTGGTTCTCTTCTGTGGACTGGTTACGTACGCTGAGGATAGAACTGGCGAAGAGATTTTTTCGCTAAAGATCCTGCCTTTGTTGAAACAAAAGTGTTTTCAATGTCACGGTGGAGGACCAACAGATGACTATAAGGGTGACTATGATCTGACAACGCGTGCCGCGTTAATCCGAGGGGGGGAGTCTGGCGAGCCAGCTATTGTGCCTGGCCGTCCTGACGAGAGCGTTCTGATCCATGCAGTTAAGTGGGATGGTTATGAGATGCCCCCGAAAGAGAATGACCGTTTAACTAAAGAACAAATACAAAATCTTGAAGTATGGATTGCTGTAGGAGCACCTTGGCCATCGGACGATGTTATTGCCGAATTTCGTAAACAGGCTTGGGGAGAACGTGTCACTAAGGAAGGTATGCTGGTCGAAACGAGTGGAGGATTAAGCGAGGAGTGGACCTATCGACGATATCAAGCAGAAGATATCTGGTCCTTTCAGCCGGTTAATAAATCCAAAGTACCCGTGAACATTCATCCAGTTGACTACTTTGTTGAAATGAAACTGAATGCAGCCAAATTCGATTTGGCTCCGAAAGCTGATCCCAGGATGCTTCTGCGTCGTGCCACTTACGACTTGATTGGCTTGCCTCCAACGCCCGAGGAAACGGAGCAATTCCTTGCTGCCTGGAAGGACGCACCGGATCAAGCCTGGTCTGAGTTACTTGATCGTCTACTCGCTTCACCACATTATGGTGAACGCTGGGGACAACACTGGCTGGATGTCGCTCGATATGCTGATTCAAGTGGATATTCTAATGACTACGAGCGCAGCAATGCGTGGCGATATCGAGACTATGTAATTCGTTCCTTCAATGTCGACAAACCCTACGATGAATTCATCATCGAGCAGCTTGCCGGAGATGAATTGGCGGAACAGTCTTTAAGAGAACGCACCAAAGACGGTAAGCAGGCGGCTGCATTTCGCCGGTCAGGAAGCTATACGGAGCAGGAGGCTGAGTGGTTGGTGGCTACGGGTTTTCTGCGGATGGGCCCCTTTGACAATGCGATGGTACTGGCCCCACAGGCTCGTCAAATCTATCTGGACGATGTAGTGAATTCAGTTGGCCAGACGTTCCTTTCCACAACCCTTCGATGTGTAAAGTGTCATGATCATAAGTTTGATCCGATCCCTACTCGGGATTACTACCGCTTCTACGCTGCTTTTGCCACAACCCAAATGGCGGAACGTCGGGTTGCGTTTTTGCCAGAGGAAAATCAAAGTGACTTCGAGCACGAGCAGGCACACGTTTCTCAGATGCTCAAGAATGCAGAAGAACAGAGGAATCGCGTTTATTACAAGCAGGAGCAAGCGGCCAAAGCATGGTTTGCTGAACGGGGGTTGGAGTACAAAGATGAAGGTGCCCGGCAGAAGTTGCCCGACGAAGAAAAGCCCCCTCGTCACGTCGGCTTAAACGCGACAGATAAAGGTCAATACAAAGTCTACAAACAGGACGTTTGGATCTGGACTCGTCGACTTGAACGATTCGAGCCAATGATTCAGGGAGTATATAACGGTCAGGACGACCCCCTACGTTATCCAGGTTCTCGTAAGCTACGAATTATCGAGAAGCAGGATCCCGACTGGAAGCCAGAGAGTTTTATCCTGATCGGAGGAGCTTTAGAGGCTGAAGGAGAATCGGTTCAGCCAGGCGTGTTGAGTGCCACGGGTTTGCCTGTGCCGTCTGAGGAATCTTCCCAGTCTTTTCTGTTACCCAATTCAATTGACGGGCGGCGTCTGGCCCTTGCCAAGTGGATTGCTCAGGATGAAAACCCTTTAACCACACGCTCTATAGTCAACCGGATCTGGCAAAACCACTTCGGGCAGGCCATCGCACGAAATCCAAATAACTTCGGAGCGAAGGGAGCGAAGCCTACTCACCCAAAACTGCTTGATTATCTAGCTAGTAGTCTTGTGGAACATGATTGGAAGATTAAACGATTGCATAAGTTAATCATGACTTCCAAAACATATATGCAGTCCACACAACGGGATGACTTACAACAGTTACGACAGGCAGACCCTAATAATGAACTGCTTGGTGTTTTCCTGCCTCGGCGTTTAACGGCCGAAGAAATTCGGGACAGCTTTTTAGCGATTACCGGAGAATTTAATCCGATGATGGGAGGCTTACCTGTCAGGCCAGAGATCAATATGGAGGTTGCTCTGCAACCACGAATGATCCAGTTTTCCCTGGCTCCTGCCTACCAACCCTCGCCGAAACCTGAGATGCGAAACCGGCGAACGATCTATGCCTATCGAGTTCGAGGACAGGCAGACCCATTCCTGGAGTTGTTTAATCAACCGAACCCGAATGACTCGTGCGAAATGCGAGATTCGCTCACGGTCACACCACAAGCTCTGACCTTATTGAATAGCGATGTTGTGACAGATCGATCCATAGCATTTGCGCAACGTTTGCAAAGTGAACGAGAGACACTTGAACAACAAATTCAACGCGCGTATTCGTTAACCTACGGTAGATCGCCAAGTCGTTCGGCTCTTAGCCGCCTCAAAAAGTACGTCGCTGAGATGAGAGAATATCACAGTAAGGTAGAGCCTGTTGCTGTTGATTACCCAACGGAATTAGTCAGAACTTTGGTAGAAGAGTTTTCAGGCGAACCGTTTAACTATGTTGAAAAGCTTCCAGTGTTTGAAGCCTATCAGGCCGACACCAAGGCTGCCGATGTCGATGTAAATACCCGAGCATTGGCTGATTTGTGCTTGCTGTTATTTAATAGCAGTGAATTCATGTATTTATACTAAGGAATGCTAAGGCTTTATGAGACCTGTTGAAATCAATCCAAACCGTCGCGACTTTCTTTATGGCCTGGGTGCCTCATTGGGAGCTGTTGCATTGACGGACCTGAGTCAGGCTCAGCAGGCTACAGGCCCCTTGGCTCCCAAGCAACCGATGCATGAACCTAAAGCAAAAGCTTGTATTATGCTTTTCATGGAAGGCGGTCCCAGTCAGGTTGATACCTTCGACCCAAAGCCCAAATTGAATGAACTGCATAAGTCGGAATCCAAACGTACAGCAGGACTGGCCAGCGGATTTCGCTTTTATGTTGGAAGTCCATTTAAGTTTCGCAAAGTCGGACAATCAGGAATGGAGATGAGTGATCAGTGGCAATTTATGGCTGATCCGGAAATTGCGGATGAACTATGTAACTTTCGGGGGTGTCAGGCGGAATCACTAAATCATCCCGAAGCTCTATTTCACATGAATACCGGCAGCCGGTTAGGTGCGGATCCTGCGATGGGGTCCTGGGTAACATACGGATTAGGTTCCGTGAATCAAAACTTGCCAGGCTATGTCGTCATGACAGAGTTGGCTGCTCCTCAAGGTGGTTCCAGAAATTGGAGCAATGGTTTTTTGCCTGCTCACTATCAGGGGACTCGCTTACGTCCACAGGGCTCGCCGATTTTGGATTTGCAGCCCCCGTCGTTTAAAGATCGTCGTCATCAGCGTCGGGCGTTGGATGAATTAGCAGAAATGAATCGGCGCCATGCTCGTCTACACCCCGAACATCAGGATTTGGAAGCCAGGATTGAAAACTACGAGCTGGCTTTCCGGATGCAAATGTCAGTGCCGGAGGTGATGGATCTATCCGGAGAAACACTCAAGACGCAGGAATCGTATGGATTGAATAATCCTGAGACGGCAGGTTTTGGTAAGCAATGCTTAATGGCCCGACGTCTGGTGGAAAGCGGAGTCCGTTTTGTACAAATTTTTGCAGGTGGCTGGGATAGCCATGATTATTTGGAACGCGGGCATTCCTCTCGAATCAAGACAGTCGATCAACCGATGGCAGCCTTGATCAAGGATCTAAAAGCTCGAGGTATGTTGGATGAAACGCTCGTCGTTTGGACTGGTGAATTTGGAAGAACGCCGGATAACAATCGGCGTGGTGGTGTGTACTCGTTTGGGCGAGGGCATAATGTAGATGCCATGACTATGATGTTTGCAGGCGGAGGGGTCAAAAAAGGCGCTATTGTCGGAGCCACCGATGAGATTGGGGCTACGGCTGTCGAAAATGTGCACCCGATTCGTGACGTGCATGTAACACTCATGCATCTCTTAGGGTTGGATGATAACAAGCTGACTTACTTCCACGGGGGACGGTATAAACAGCTGTCTCAATTCGGTGGCGAGATTATTCAAGAGATGATTGCATGACGCTTAAGATCTTTTCCAGCTTCCTAGTCCTATCGGTAGTGACTTGGGCTGCCAATCTTTTCGCACAGGGTGGACAGGAGATTGTTAGGCAACCGACGATGAAGCCAAATATTATTGTCTTCCTTGCAGACGATATGGGCGCCGGCGATACCAGCGCCTATCAGGATTGGGCCCAAAACAAAGATGCTCAACAGCTCCATACTCCAGCGATGGAAGAATTGGCTCGACGGGGAGTTCGTTTTACAGATGCACACGCTCCTCATAGCCGTTGTACGACGACTCGATATGCACTCATGACCGGACGATATTGCTGGCGAACCCGGTTAAAACACTGGGTGTTATTCGGTAATCATGGCGATCCTCTGATTGAACGTGAACGGTTGACGCTTCCGGAAATGCTACAGCAGGCTGGCTATTCTACCGGGATGGTTGGTAAGTGGCACTTGGGGCTCACATATCGTCAATCGGATGGCCGTTTGGCTGAAGGCTTTGACGATGCGGATTTACGGCAGCCGATGGCTGATACGCCCATCGACCATGGCTTTGAATTCTTTTACGGTATTTCACGCAGTCATCCGACTTCGGGGCCTGGAGGCTTAAATCGTATCAACGCTCCGGATCAATCAACCGGGCCAGGGTGGATTGACGGACGCACCATCGTCGGTGCAACGGACAATGGCAAGTTACTCAAAGAAGGGGCCTACGATTACTGGCAGGTAGGTAATGTCATGGACCGACAAGCGATGCGATTTTTGGATGCATCGCTTGAGAAGGATCGACCTTTTTTCCTCTACTTTGCTTCACCGGCAAATCACAGCCCCTATACGCCATCCAAAGAAATCGGAGGCCTCCAGGTTGAAGGCGCCAGTAAGTACAAAGATGGAACGCCAACCAAGAGTCTGCGACAGGACTTTGTTTATCAGAATGATGTTCATTTAAAGCGGTTACTGACCTACCTCAAAGAGACGGATGATCCGCGACGTCCTGGGCGGCCACTAATCGAAAATACATTAGTGATTTTCACCAGTGATAATGGTGCCGAGATTGATAATAAACGCTTTACGGGGCCATTACGAAGTCATAAAGGCTCAACCTACGAAGGTGGTCACCGCGTGCCGTTTATTGCCAGTTGGCCTTTAGGAAACGTAGGCGATGGAAATGATAAAACTTCCGGAGCAACCCGATCTTCACTCATCGCTCTGAATGACCTTTATGCCACGTTTGCTGAAATGGTAGGGGAGCCGCTCCCACCGGTAAGCGGAAAGGGGCGAGGAGCCGAAGATAGCGTGAGTCAACTGCAGGCATTACAGGGACGTACGGACTTCTTACGCCCTGGAGCAATCTTCCCGAATGATCACAAGGAAGCTACGAAAAAGCGAAACGATGGTCGTGCTGTCGTCGCTGTGCGGACCAACGAAGCTCCACTGCCGGGGCAATGGAAGTTGTTTCTGGACTCCAGCTATGCATGGGAGGGGAAACTGCAGCCGACAGAACTGTATAACCTTGCTAATGATCCTAAAGAGTCGACTAATCTACTTAATCAAGACGATGTGAAACCCGTATTAGAATATCTCCTGAAGGTTGCGGAAGAGGCGGCTGGAGATGACGGTTCCTCACGCGAATAAACTAATCCCTTAAAGGGCGTTCAATGAATCTAAGACAATTGATGTATGTGCTTTCATGGCTCTGTTTGGCTTCCTTTGCTCAGGCGAAAGAGGACGAGCGTCCCAATATTATCTTTCTGTTTACTGATGACCAGAACACCTACTCGCTAGGGTGCTACGGAAACGATGATGCGATTACCCCTCACATAGACAGTCTTGCTCGGGATGGAGTGACCTTTGATCGCCACTATACGGTGACGGCAATTTGTATGGCCTCCAGAGCCACAGTCATGACGGGGCTCTATGAGTATCGTCACGGTTGTAACTTCGGCCATGGCCCTCTGCACCAAGAGACTTGGGAGCAGAGCTATCCAATGATTTTGCGTAAGCATGGTTACATGACTGCCATTGCCGGAAAGATTGGATTTGAAGTTTTACCTTCCGGTCAGAAAAAAGCGATTTTGCCAGAGGATGATTTCGATTGGTGGGGAGCCGGTCCGGGGCAGACTTCTTATCGTACTATTCAAAATAAAAGTATGGCGAAGTATGCAGATCAATACCCACATTCCTCCAGGTCCTATGGTGCTTTTGGGCGGGATTTTATTCTCCATGCGGCTAAGGAAAAGAAGCCGTTTTGCCTTTCCATCAGCTTTAAGGCACCTCATAAACCGGACCAGGTGGACCCGCTGTTCAATGATGTTTATGCGGGCAAGAAATTTAAAAAGCCAGCTAATTATGGACGTGAATTTAGCACTCAATTTTCGCGGCAAAGTAAAACAGGGCGTCAGTACGACCGCTTTGAAAGCTGGGGATATAAGGATGACTATGACAACCAAATGCGACTGTATCATCAGTTAGTCCATGCAGTCGACTCGGCAGTGGGGATGATTCGACAGGCCGTTGAAGATGCAGAGGTTGCCGATAATACAGTGATCATCTTTACATCGGATAACGGTTTCTTCTGTGGAGCCCATGGGTATGGTTCTAAAGTGCTGCCCTATGAAGAAGGTTCCAGAGTTCCGTTGATCATCTACGATCCTCGGCATGAAAACAGCGGAAAGCAATTACGTGTCGAGTCGATTACCGGTTCGATTGACTTCGCGCCGACGATTTTACAACTGGCCGGTTTGAAAGCCACTCGGGGCATCGATGGTCGTGATCTAATGCCGCTTTACAAAGATCCTGAATCATCGATTCATAAGTATCTAGAGCTCATCAATGTCTGGGGCCCCAGGTCCTGTCAAAGCTATGGCGTGGTTGGACAGGATTACAAGTACATCTACTGGCCCTATGAAACAGGTGACTACGAGGCCACGGAGGAATTATTCAAAATTAGCGACGATCCGTTGGAGCTGAAGAACTTAGTTATCAGCCAGTCCGCACCGGCTGCGTTGCAGTCGTTGCGGAAAGTGTATGATGCCCGAGTCAAGAAATGGCGAACTCAAAACGTGGATTACAACGACTATGCTCCGTACGGGAAAATCTTTGATCGAAGCATCCCCTGGACTCCTAGTTTTGCTCCGGGAGAGCCTGCCTGGAGATGACCGAATTGAGTTGTCTGGCTAACTGTCTTCGAAGGCCTGCCTTCGCGTCGTTAATGACATTATTTGTTTCGCGGGGATCCGAGTGATGGTCATAAAGTTCCGTAGCAACGACATCCAAAGTACGGAAATCTCTCCACTCGGTATAGCGATATCTTGAAGTACGGACGGAATACCCCATGGCTTCGGGGTTTTGCCCATGAGGAGGATAGGCGGGCCGGCAATGTTGCGTTAATGCGACTGGTTTTACTTTGGCTTGTGGGTGCTTGAGGATGGGTACGAGGCTCTTACCTTCGAGATTATCTGGGGACGGTAATCGACATAGGTCGGTTAATGTTGGATAAATGTCTAGCAACTCTACAAGAGATTCAGTCGATTGCTTGCGATTGAATTGCGGAGTTGAAATGATCATCGGCACTCTCGCATCCAATTCGAAATTGGACGTTTTAGCCCACAGACTATTTTCTCCCAAATGGAATCCATGATCCGACCACAGCACAATGATGGTGTTATCTCGCAACTGCAGACGGTCAAGCTCATCCAGCACTTTGCCTACCTGAGCGTCCATGTAGGAGATGTTGGCGTAGTATCCACGACGCATTTCCCGAGCCTGATGATCCGTCGGATATTGATTGGGGAGATTTTTGTATGAGCGGAGAATTTCCTGCCCGTTGTGTAAGGCAATTTCCGGAACGTTCTTGGGAGGAAGTCGGTTTTCCGGCAACTTAATCTCAGCTGGATCATACAAATCCCAATACTTCTTCGGGGCGTTGAAGTGTGAATGTGGTTTCCAAAAACCAACGGCCAGGAAAAACGATTGATCCTGAAGTTCCTTGAGCACCTCGACTGCTCGTTCGGCCACGCGCCCATCAAAATACGCCTTGTCGGGTACATCTCGAATGACACATTTGGGGACATCGGAAAGATTAGGTGGCACCTCACCTTGCACCATGGCTTTGTCATTTCCATGCGAGTTGTAGTGCATTTCCTGTGGAGCACTCCAGGAGACTGCATCCCCACGGAAGTCATCCTGTCGCCAGTTGTGGAATATCTTTCCAACGCACTGGGTATGGTATCCGTTTTGCTTAAAGAGCTGAGGTAAGGTAACCACATCAGGGATACGCTGGCGAAAGTGGGTAGGAAGATCCCATATATTTAGTGTGTCCAGTCGTAAGCCCGTCAGCATTGAGCTACGGGATGGATTGCAGACTGCTTGTTGGCAATAAGCTCGTTCAAATAAAGTTCCTACCTGAGCTAGCTGATCAATATTGGGCGAGTGAATTTGAGAGTTGCCATAGCAGTTCAGATCGGTTCGCAAGTCATCAATCGCGATGAAAAGGACATTGGGTTTCTGAGCCGGCTTGGCGATACACGTGGAGAGGAACAGTAAACTGAGTAGAAGAGAGGTGACCGTTTTCATACTTCGTTATTTATCCTTATGAAGTTTCCCACGTAGGCTTAGATTGTCGAAATCACCAGTGTCATCAAAGCTTCCAATGCCGATCCGTCCGTGAAGAAAATGCTTGTCGACCGTGGTCATAACAGGTTTCTTCATGTCGTCAAAATAAACCTCAATCGTTCCCTTCGAGGTGTCACGTTTAATTCGTACGTGATGCCAGTCTTTCGTCCAGGCGGTACCATCGGTACGCTTTTGAGCAATACTGACTCGAGGCTCGCCATTGACAAGGAAGATTGAGTTGGCGTGAGCATCGGCTTCGCGTCCCAGATGCACATAATAAAAGTGCGATGGATCCTGATAGCCAAAGAAGAGGCAAAGATCCTGATGGCCATAGACTTCTTGAGTTGAACGCATATCGACATCCAAGACAAAATCACTGACCGTGACTTCTTTGAGTAATGCGAAGTTGACCGGCGATCGTACTTCGGGTTTATAGCTACTATCCTTAAACATAGAATAGAAGCTATTATCTCCTTGTTTGACCACTTTCCAGGCACTGGGATCCTTTGGTTCCCAATTGGCAGCTCCCTTGTTGAAATTTTCCGTCGTCACGACGGGGAGATCGAATTCGTCCGCTCGGAGAACACTTGAGGTTAATAAGACGAGTGAAAGTAGGAAAGTAGTTTTCATCGATTGTAAAATCCTAAATTAATGTTCTTTTTGTTGGCTGGCATGAAAGGCTTCATAACGAGCTTGAAGATCCTCGCCCGGTACCGTTTCAATGCGGGAAGCCATCTACCAGCAGTTACCATGGCCATCTTTTACGCCACCATGGCGATCCCCATAAAACATATCCATCCGAGTCTTCTACCGCTAGGTAGGGCATCATTTGTGAACAATTATCAGGAACAGGGTTAACAGGCATCAGTCTTTGCCCTTTGCGAAGATTTGTTCCCAGAGCATTTTGAGTTCCGGATTTGATTGGTGTCGGTAGTTCATTTCAGCACGGACTAAGTCTGCCACGTCCTTCACCAATTGTTGGAATTCCGGATCACCTTTTAGACGTGTCCGGGCTTCTCGTTGTTGAGCCTGAATCTCTTTGTCAGAAATAAACAACTTTGGAAAAGCCTCCCTCATGGCTCTTTCTGCAGTTTGCTGTTGCTCAACAAGATTTAGCATCGCACGTTCGTTGGCAATCAGCAAACGGCGTCGTTCAAATTCGGCGGCATATTGGCTCGATGGCAGTGCTGCCAGTTCCGGATGCTTTTCCAGGACATATCGTTTTTGAGACTGCTTTGCCTGATTAATGGCCTTGTTGAGTGCTTTGTAGTTTTCGTCGTTGGCCGCCAACTGTGATCTATATTCCAGCAGAGGTTTTCTTACCTGCTTGATGGTACTGAACACTTCAGGAAATAGTTTGTGTTGTCGTTGCTTTGTTGCGGAGATTTGATCCACAAGATTCTTGTAGTCGGAGTCATTACGATATAACAGGTCATGCGTATTTCTTTTTAGGTATTCCCACCGTTCACGGACGGTCATTTCCACGGGCTCACGGTTCTGCTGAATTTCAACAAACGTAGCGCGACGTTCCTCCCATTCTTTGAGTGGATTGGCACTCAATAACTGAACGTTATCCAACGCTGCTCCGCCAGATTCCGTTTGAAAAGCGAAGTAAGTCCGCGAGCGATCGATGATTGGATGTTGACCATACACAAAGTGTTCTCGATCGATATGGGCAAGCACTTCATCGCCGGCAATTTCGATGGTCATGGTGTACCACTGGTTTTCCTGAAATTCAAAACCACAGATGCCATGTACAGCAGAGAAATAAGGGACGGTTTGATCGACGGCTGTTTGCAGGAAGAAGCGGTCTTTGTGAATGTGAATCACCGCGTTGTATTTCCCCGACGTGCCCGTGAGAAATCTGATCTCGTTCGTGCCACGAAACTGGAAGTCAAATTTTACAACGACGTTTTTGTATTCGGGTTTTTTAAGAAAGATGCGTGCTGACTCTTTGGAAAAGTCAGTTCGAACTAACTCACCATTTTTGACAGTATAGTCGTCTGTGGAAGACCAGCGTTCACTAACGAGTTCCGGGGAAAATGCATCTTCAAAAATAGCATTGCCGCTGCGAGTCATCTGCAGGGATGAGCAGGTGCGAGCTCCGACCCGTCCTCGCCATTGGAGGAGTCGGGCATAGAGACTCTCTACAAGTTGTGGGTGTTGCTCGGCAACATTGTTCGTCTCTCCCAGATCGGACTCTAAATCGTAAAGTTCTAGGTCGCCGGATTCGAAGAATTCAATCAATTTCCAATTGCCTGCACGAATGGCTCCCGCGGAAGATCCGCCGAGAAAGTGTGGTTTTTCGAGTGGATAATGCCAGTGGAGATCCCGGGCCGCTTGGCGTTGCTTGGCTCCCTGCCAATCTCCTAATACACTGGTTCCGTCAAACTCGACCTTTTTTGGTAAATCCAAATCGCACGCATCGATCAACGTAGGAAAGAAATCGGTGCTGGTTGTGTATGCATTAGTAGCCTGACCCGGAGGTACTTGTCCTGGCCAACGCACAATCATCGGTACTCGGATGCCACCCTCGTACAATTGGCTCTTGCCACCACGTAAAGGGGCATTGGAAGTGACATTGGTCTCTCCGCCATTGTCACTTGAAAAGATGAAAATTGTGTCGTCCGCTAACCCGAGTTCATCGAGTTTACTCATAATCATGCCAACACCATCATCGATAGATTCGAGCATGGCTGCGAGGTGAGGATTGTGGTCCTGAGCCCAGTGATGCAAGGCATCTCCTTCGTGACCACTGTCTTGACATAAGTAACATCGCGTACGAGTGCTCTTGCCCGGAGGGTGTTTGTCGATATACTTCTTCACTTTGTCAGGACGCCCGTTGAGTATTGAGTGCGTCGAGTAATGACTCAGGTAAAGAAAAAAAGGTTGCTCCTGATTACGTTCAATGAACTCAACGGCTTCCAGATTCATCCGGTCGATTAGGTATTCGTCATCGCCCAGCTTGTTATCTTTAAAGTCGAGCCACCTGACAGGCTGATCCCGGAAGACATAGGGCCAGAAATTAGCTCCGTTACCTACACTTTTGATTTCGCCGCCAATCTCCGAATCAAATCCATGATCGATAGGACGCACTTCAAATTCAGAGTCATGGTACTTATACCCTGTTAAGTGCCACTTTCCTATAAAGCCGGTTTGATAGCCATTGGCTTGAAATGCTTCCGGAAGCGTAAAGTGACTGGGCGACAAGGCAAACGCTGAATTAGGACGGAGGTAGTCCAGAATCCCCAAGCGTGCAGGATGAAGACCCGTTAGTAATGAAGCGCGGTAGGGTGAACAAACCGGTGCCGCAGCATAGGCGTCGGTGAATCGCATTCCCTGCTGGCTCAATGCATCCAGCGACGGCGTTTCATTGAAGTCATTGCCATAGCATCCAAGCTCACTATAGCCAAGATCATCGGCCAAAATGAATATGACATTTGGCTGGCGGGCAAATCCTTCAAGTGCGAATAGGCTGAGTAGTAGGACAAGTGAATACTTCATTGGTGTTTCTTCAGTCTTCGATACGTTCGAACATCAGCAGGCGGAATTCAATTGCCTGAGTCCCGGTCATTTCAGGGACAGTCAGCGTTAACTCTCCTTCACCGGCCTCTATTTCCATTTCCCCCATGACAACGGGTTTGAAAAATTTGACATAGGATTCCGCGCGGGCGACACGATCTTCTTTCACGCCGACTTCGGGGGGGTCGTGAGCTTCGGTGATTTTGGTGGAAACGGTCGAGTCGTTAAACTGCAACTGAATCTGGCAACCTACATCTGATTTTTTGCATGTGTAATAGAGGTGAACTCGGTATTTACCCGAGTGTTGTACCTGGGCAGGCCAGGTGATTTTATCTTCTGTACTGGTCCAATTAAGAAAGTAGGAACAGTTGGGGAATTTATTTGACCGAATGATATTTCCATGAGCCGTACCGTCCCGAGCGGGAACCTGCGTCCAACGATAGTCTTTATGGCAAATGATAAAGGGACGTCCGTCGTTGGAAGTGTTGTAGTCTTTTAATGCATCGGCTTTGAATTCGTTTACCGCTTTGGTAAGCAGAGTGGTTACCGCCGGTTGTTGGTTGGTAATGTTGGTGTCCTGTCGTGGGTCGTTGATAATGTCATAAAGTCGACCCGTGTGGTCCAGACGGTATTGTTGATTTCGAGCGCTGATCTTTCCTTTCCAGGCATTGATAATAATGCGGTCGTTATGAGGTGTCTGTGGATTTTGCAGCCACGGCGTAACATCCATGCCATCCAGACGTTTATCTCCGATGATGTCGATTCCAGCCAGGCTGGTCAGGGTTGGTAACAGGTCCGTGACCGAAGTAATTTGAGTCACAAAAGTCCCTGGCTTGATTTGAGCAGGCCAGCGGACGAATAATGGTGAGCGGCACCCTCCTTCATCCGTGGACCCTTTTCGCCCTCGCATTTCCTGATTCCAGCGGCTTCCATTTGGGCCGTTGTCGTGGAAGAAGACTACAATCGTATTATCGTCGACTCCGAGTTGTTTAAGTTTCTTCATTAAACGCCCAACGTTCCAGTCCACGTTTTCGCACATGGCGAGCGCAGCGCGCGTATGCTGTACGTTTTCTTTCTTGGGATCACGATTTCGCAGGCCCAGCTCCAGACCGTCGAACTTCTTCCAGAATTTATCAGGAACCTGCATTGGTGAGTGCGGAGTGTTATAGGGCAGGTAGGCAAAAAAGGGTTTGTCTTGTTTGACGCTGGACTCGATAAAGTCCATTGCCTTATTCGTAAAGTCATCCACGCAGAATCCGTTCCCGCGAACCAAGGCTCCATTGTGTTCCAGCAAGGGATCGAAATAGTGGCCCCAGTGTCCAGAGGTGAATCCGTAGTATTCGTCAAAACCACGGCCATTAGGGTGGTAAGGATATTGCATCCCGTTGTGCCATTTCCCAAAGGCTCCGGTTTGGTAACCTGCTGCTTTGAAGGTGTCAGCAATCGTTACTTCATCCAAATCCAGACGTTCGCCGCCGGCAGAAGTACTAAAGACGCCGCCGCGGGTATGATATCGCCCAGTGAGGAATTCGGCACGGGTTGGGGAACAGACAGCACAAACATAAAACCGATCAAATTGGGCTCCCGCTTTTGCAAGCGCATCAAGGTTTGGCGTACTTAAGTTGGTATTACCGTGCAAACTCAAATCCCCCCAACCCTGATCATCTGTCAGAATGACAACGACATTGGGCTGTACTGCATAGGCAAATTGTGAGCCCACCAGAAAAGTGAGGGCAACGAGAAGGGACTTCAATTTCAATTTAATATTCCTATAGAGAGTTTTGAGCAGAGTTTGTAAGTATATAGTAATCGAATGGCTTTAGAAGTTGACCACGACACTGAGATCATACTCGAGTCCCGGGTTGAGCAATTCCATCTTCTGAGGAATGAAATGCATGGCCAATGCGCGACGTGGTTTGTCGCTTCTGTTTTCAGAAGACTGATGAAACGTGCTTCCGTGATGTATGGAGAGCCCACCGGATTCGACAGGGGCTGCTGTCATAGGGAAGTTCTGTGCAATTTCCGGGGGCACCATTAGGTTATAAGGCTCCCCTGCGGGCGCGACATGTTGATGGACGCCTGTCTGATGGCTACCGTCACCATAAAACAGGCAACCATTCTCTACTGTTGCGTCGTCGATTGCGATCCAGACGGTCAGGACGCGATCTTCATCAGCTGGCCCGAAGTAGAAATTATCCTGATGAACAGGTTTCGGGCCGCCATGCCTGGCAGGTTTCATGAAGACCTGACTGAAAAAAACCGCTAGATCGTTCCCGATGATTTGCTCAGCGACCGATAGCAATTCGGTTGTTACAAGAAGCTCTCGTATCTTCGGTCGGTTATAGATCGGATTGTCCAGCTTGCGAAACAGGGAGACGCCTTCCGGGACATCCTGCTCTAGATACCAACGTTGATCACTTTGAGTTAGCTGGCTTCGGGTTTCATCAGCCCAGAGATTGATGTCTTCGATTACCTGCTGAATAGTGCCGGCGGAATAAAATCCATTGAGCGTGAGGTGCCCTTGTCGTTGATACTGTTCAAGCTGCGGCTGATTCAGACTCACATTAGTCTCCGGAGTGGCTGGACTGAACGGAGTCCAGTCGCTTGGCCTGTTTACGACGAAATTGTTCAGCACAGTTTTTAGAACAGGTATTGAGGTCTTCAATCTCGGAGCAATGTTTGCATATAACCATTTCCTCCTGACACATTTGGCAGTTGGATTTTAAGTCGCCTGGGTCTCCGCAGTGCGGACAGAATTTGTATCGTTGCGATGGAGCCAGTTGTTTATCGACGGCTACCCGACCATCAAATACAAAACATTCTCCATCCCAATGTCCGTCGGGATACTGCGCGAGGTAATCAAGGATTCCTCCTTTGAGTTGATAGACATTGTCATAGCCTTCTCGCTCCATCGAGATGAGAGCCTTTTCGCAGCGAATTCCGCCTGTACAATACATCAAGACTTTTTTGTCTTTCGGGATTCCGCATTCGCGAACCCACTCAGGGAACTCACCAAAGCTCTTAAGCCGGGGATCGATAGCTCCCTTAAACATACCGATATCGGTTTCACAGATATTTCGAGTGTCGATTACGACGACGTCTTCATCGGAGAGGACTTGATGCCACTCGTCGGGTGACAAGTGGTTTCGGTCCCCATCCGGGAAGATCGTCTTATCTTTGATGGCAACGATTTCATCTCGTATCTTTACCAACCAACGCTTAAAAGGACGGAAATCACTGAAACTATCTTTGAAGGTGATTTCCCCGAATCGCTCCTGCAGATATTGCTTGAATTGAGCAATCCCCTCAGCCGAACTGGAAACGGTACCGTTGACGCCTTCGGTGGCGACCAGCGTCAGTCCCTGAAGCTTGTACTTGTATCCCATTCGCTGAATTTCGCTGCGCAAAGAGGCTAGCTCGTCCTCAGTGATTTCAAGAAACTTGTAGAAGGCAGTAATCGTAAACGATGGTTCAGTCATCAATGGTTACTCAAGGATTTCAAAGATTGCTTCGACTTCTACAGCGGCTCCGGTTGGCAAGGCGGCAAATCCCAGTGCACTTCGGGCATGGTAGCCATCACCTTCTTTTCCAAAGATTTCATGGAATAGATCTGAGCAGCCGTTGATTACCAGATGTTGGTCAGTAAATTCAGGTGCGGAGTAAACACAGCCTAAAACTTTGATGACACGCAGGTTATCGAGACTTCCATGTTCATCATGAACAGATTGCAGAATCTTTACACCGCAGTCACGGGCAGCCGCATAGCCTTCTTCGACACTCATGTCTTTGCCGAGTACCCCTTTGGCTGTACTGGTGTGCCCGGAAGTGATCAATTGATTACCGCTTCGGATACAGAGGTTTAAATAGCCAGGTTCAATGGCCTGAAATTCGATGCCTAATTCTTCTGCTTTTTGTTGAGCGCCCATCGCTGCATATGCTCCAGTGGTTTGAGTTCATTCAATGGCTAGGCTCCGCGCCGGAGCCTGTGGGAGTTCTATTTTATCACCTCTTATATAGGATGGAACCGGATTAATAATTGGAAGGGGAATGTGGCTAGTTTTTGTGCTAAGATTAGTAATGTTAATCGAGAAATTTACATCTCCCTGTAAGAAGATAGAACAGGATTTATCATATGACTCACTCAAAGCAAAATCGTCGTAACTTTTTGAAGACAACTGGGGCAGGAGCAACCGCTTTGTCAGCGGGTGTTTTCAGTGGGGCTGAGCTGTCTGCTTCGACCTCTGCCAATGAAAAATTAAATATCGCATGTATTGGTACTGCCAACCGAGCAGCAGCTGATATTTCAGGTGTTAAAGGAGAGAGCATCGTCGCTCTTTGTGATGTTGATTCCAATTACCTGAACCGAGCCGCCACTGAGTTTGCCGGCGCTCGTAAGTATGCGGACTACCGCGAGCTGATTGATCAGGAAGGTGACAAGATCGATGCTGTCGTGGTTGCCACGGCAGATCATTCTCACGCCCCTGCATCCTTGCTTGCCATTCGAGCTGGCAAACATACCTATACTGAAAAGCCATTGAGTCATACCGTTTTTGAAGCACGCTTGATCGCAGAAGAAGCGAAGAAGCATGGTGTCGCCACTCAGTTGGGTACTCAGATTCATGCTGAGCCCAATTACCGACGGGTTGTTGAAGCGATTCAGTCCGGTGTGCTCGGAAAAATCACGGACGTACACGTCTGGGTCGGCAAAGGCTGGGGCGGTGGTGAACTGCCAACAGCGGATCAAGTTACCGAACCGCCGAAAAATCTCGATTGGGACTTGTGGTTAGGACCTGCAAAGGAACGCCCTTATGCGCCCGGCCGCTATCATCCAGCGAACTGGCGTCGTTGGTGGGAATTTGGTCAGGGAACGCTAGGCGATATGGCTTGCCACTACATGGACCTGCCATTCTGGGCGTTAGGACTACGTCACCCGCTGTCGTGTCGTGCGACTGGCCCTGAAGTACACGCCGAAACATGCCCGCTGGGGCTTCAGGTGGACTATGTGTTCCCGAACGCTGATAACAGTGGTACTTTGAATCTAACTTGGTATGACGGCAATATGATTCCTAAGGAAATCGAAGGTCAGCGTGTTCCAGGTGCGGGTGTGATGTTTGTGGGCGAAGAAGGAATGATGTTCGCTAATTATTCGAGCTATCGCCTGTTCCCGACAGATAAGTTTGAGAGCTGGACTCCTCCGAAACAGACGATTCTACCTTCCATTGGTCATCACGCCGAGTGGATTAAAGCCTGTAAAGAAGGTACGCCAACTTTGTGTAACTTTGATTACTCAGGAGCGCTTACAGAAACCGTTCTATTGGGTAACGTTAGCTACCGAACAGGTAAAGCACTGGATTGGGATGCAAAATCCCTGAAAGCTACCAATGCTCCTGAAGCTGACAAGTACATCACCAAAGAATACCGGAAAGGTTGGGAAATCGTCTAAACGATACTAGCCTTGATGGTTTGATTGACAAATCCATTACTGCCCATTACCGAGATACTTCAATTGAATCTCCGTAGTGGGCAGTTTTTCTTTTAATTTTGCGACTCCGTCTTCGGTCACAGCTGTTCGAGTTACTTTGAGATCCTTGAGTGCCTTTAAGCTTTCGAGGTGTACCAGACCTGCATCGGTAATGGTGGTCGATCCCAAGTGAAGAAATGTCACCTTGGACATGCCTTGGAGATGGACAAGTCCTGCATCAGAGAGTGATGTGTTATCCAGATTGAGCCAGTCCATTTCTTTAAGTCCGGCCAGCTGTTCGACACCAAAATCAGTCAGCGCGACTCGCCATAGGTTGAGCCGCTCGAGCGTCGTGATTTTACCAATATGTTGCATGCCTAAATCGGAAATGATGCTGTTTTCGCTAAGATCTAAATCAGTCAAGTTGGTTAACCCGGTCAAAGACTCAAGTCCAGCATCAGAAATCTGAGTTTGAGAAATACGCAGTTTCTTCAGCTTGGGATGTTGAGTGAGTACGCCAAGCGAAGCATCATCGATCAGCGTTTTGGCAAGATACAGTTCTTCCAGATTCTTAAGGGGCGCCAGTTCGGTAAGACCAACTTCACTAATCCATAAGTGATCAAGCAACAGAGCCTTTAAAGAGGTTAGCTTGCCAACACTTGTCATGCCATCGTCGTCGACTGAAGTGGCACCACTTTCACCCGATAGACGCAAAGCTCTGAGTTTCGTCAGCCCTTCAATCGCTTTCATACTTTTGTTGCTAATTGAGCAACCGCGAAGATCGAGGTTGGTTAGGTTGGCTAAAGTACCAACAGTTTTCATGCCTGCGTCGGAAACATTGGTTTCGTTCAGTCGTAAAGAACTTAATCTGGTTAGCTTACCGAGTTGTTCGAGGTCACTATCCGTAGCGGACGTTCCAATCAGACTGACCTCAGTGATCAAGCCATTGTCGTCTTTTTTGAATTGAGCTCCGAGACCCGTTAACGCAGAAACCGCTTCAGTATCGTCGGTAACGCTTGGCACCTCAGGTTGCTCAAGGGCAGGTGGTTCTTCAACACTGCCGACATTTGGAGTGGTTTGGGGGTCAGAGCAACCTGTTAGAAAAATAGAGGTGATTGCAAATAAGCAAAAGCAATGGAATTTCATGAGCGTCATGTCAACTGTTAGGGTGGGACTGAATAGGAAAGACACTTGACACTATAACATCAACAGTCATCAGGCTCTAGCTAAGCCGCCCTGGCAGTTTTTGGAAGATTCTAAAATATTCCAGATTCGGTAGTCCGAGCGCTCTGGATAGGTTTCAGAGTATTGACGAGCTATTATTCTTTCCGGCGGGCCAGCCAGGGAATGGCTCGCAAAAAACAAATGCCACTCGCCCCTAAGAATGCCCAAGTGAGCCAGTCAGGCAGGATCAGTGTGTATTTTCCTGAAAAATCTGAGGTTTTATTTTGGTTAGAGGAACCGGTTTGCTCACCTTCCTCAGAACCTGTTAGTGTGGGTGGTTCTAAGTTGTTGTCAGTTGCATCTGGCTCTTTAGCACTTGTCGTAGAATTGTCCACATGAGCTGGTGCGATGTCCAATTGAGATGACAGCACAGCACTGGTTTGAGCCGTGAGGATGTATGAATCTACATACAAACACTGGATACCCAATATGAGTAATATGATTCCGGCCATCAGGTATTGAGGTCGTTGGAGCTTCATTGGATTACTCGTCTGTTACTTGTGAATCCCTCAGTGGAAGTTGGTTTTCCGGTCGCGTCAGTGATGCCGTTGACTCTAAAAAATGCTATTCTTTTAATGTGAAACGAATGCAGTTGGTGAAGAGTCTACTATTAGCTTCGCAATTCTGTTTTGACTTGCTTGAAGTAACTTATGGTCATTTTACTTTTTATTGCGTAGTTTCCTGTTTCGTTTGACATACGAAGAGCACTTTTTGACCCGCATCAACGATAGAGCCTACACAGGATGAGTCAAACCGCTAACGTCAGTTTGCTACCCGAAGGTAAGAATAATCTCTTATCCAAGAGTTTTATTTCTCTTTGTCTGACCCAATTACTGACTGGAATCAATGACAATACCTTTCGTTGGTTGGTCATTGGTATCGGGAAGCAGTACGTTGACTTTCGTCAGGATCAGATTTGGGGTTTGTCTCAAAGCTGGGTCTTGGGACTCGGGCTGATTTGCTTTGTGACACCTTATATTATTCTGGCGACCCATGCCGGGTATGTCTCTGACCGGTTCTCCAAACGACGCGTGATTGTTGCGTGTAAGATAGCTGAGATTGCGATTATGTTAATGGGGAGTCTCGCGATATTTCTCGAGTCACCATTGTTTATCTTCATCTCGTTGACACTCATGGGTGCTCAAAGCGCCATGTTTTACCCAGCCAAGATGGGAGCAATTCCAGAGATCGTAAAATCATCCAAGCTGTCGCCAGCCAATGGTTACTACAACATGATGACCGTGGTCGGTACGTTGGGTGGAATGTTCTTGGGTGGATATCTGGCAGATTTTTATAGTGGCGAAAACGGTGACTTCTTACTGCATTCGACGTTATCGGCTGGTAGCTCACACCCCGTCTTTTTAATCGGGCAGGTCGTCGTTGGTGTGGCGTTGATTGGCACAGTCATCAGTTTGGGGATCGACCCTCTGCAAATTGCCAATAAGAACCGAGTCTTCCCAATTAACGTCGTGAAGTCGATGTGTAATGACCTGAAGATTTTGCATAGCAATCGAGCCTTATTTCGTATTGCCATTGGAATCATGTTTTTCTGGGCTGTGAGTGCGGTCGCTCAAAATAACATTGATCAGTTCGTCGTAGAGGCCGGGTCTGGCTCCGAAACGGATCGAACTCCATTCCTGGTCGTTGTGGTATTGGGGATTTGTGTTGGATCTGTCCTGGCAGGTTTGATGTCAGGCGAGCGGGTTGAATTAGGAATCTTACCGGTTGGGGCATTCGGCATCGCCATTTCGACGATGTTACTGTTTACAGTCGATAGCACGATTTTCGATAAGACGAAATTGGGGATCGCTGTTCAGGATCAAATTGTGAACGGGCAGGACCGAGTGGTGAGGGTCATGAAACTCGCGAAGGATTCCCCGGCAAGTACAGCGGGATTCCAGTTGAATGACCAGATTCTATTTGTTGATAATGATCCTGTGACAACCCGGGATGTATTCAATGAACGGATCGAGGGCGAACAAACCGGTAATGCCACGCTCATCGAGACAGCGACCGTCGCGGTAACGGTACGTCGTCAGACTCTGAATAGTCAATCGAAGGACTCTTTTGAGGAGGTGGTGCTGGAGGTTGGCTTAGCGCCGAGTAGCGAAATTCAGTGGGAGTACTTTATTGCCTGTGTTCTGTTGGCAGGCGTTGGATTTAGCGCCGGTCTTTTTGAAGTCCCACTGACGGCATTTTTACAACACCGGAGTCCGCGGGAGCATCTTGGAGCGATTCTGGCAGCAACCAATTTACTCACATTCTTCGGAATGTTGATTATGAATGGGATGTTTATGGCCTTGCGAGTGGAGACCGAAACCGGAGTCCCCTTCTTTTCCGCGCGAGACATCTTTCTAACGCTGGGTATTCTTACAATTCCGATTGCAATCTATATCGTAGTACTCATTCCTTCAGTGACGATTAAGTTCGTTGTCTGGACTCTAAGTAAAACGGTCTATCGTGTTCGCATGAAAGGTTTGAAAAACCTGCCGGAGACAGGGGGGGCATTGTTGGTCCCTAATCATGTCACCTGGATTGACGGAATTCTCTTGCTGTTGGCAAGTGAACGCCCCATTCGGATGGTCGTGTTCTCAGGCAATTTTAAGAATAAATTAATCAATGCACTGGGACGTATGTTCGGTGTCATCATGATCACGCCGGGGCGACGCTCAGTCGTCAAGGCGTTAGATACCGCTGCCAAAGCATTAGATAATGGAGAGTTGGTTTGTATCTTCCCGGAAGGTGCTTTAACTAAGTCCGGACAAATACAGACATTTAAGCCAGGGATGAAGAAGATTCTGGATCGTTGTGAAACCGACGTCCCTGTCATTCCGATCTATCTGGATGGTCTTTGGGGAAGTGTGTTCAGTTTCTCCGGAGGAAAGTATTTCTGGAAAATACCCCGCCAAATCCCGTATCCTGTATGGGTGCACTTTGGCAAACCTGTTTCCAAAGCTTCCGATGTTCATGAATTCCGACAAGCCGTATCGCAGTTAGGAGCAAAAGCCGTGAATCAACGCATTCGAAATGAAAGTCAGATGACCTGTGAGTTCATCCGTGAATGTAAACGAAACCGTAAACCTAAAATCGCGGATTCAACAGGCAGTTCGCTTAGTGGTAGTGAGGTTCTTTTACGTTCGATGATCCTGCGAAAGCTGTTGAGGCGGCATGTGCTGGAAGATGGTGAGCAGTACGTGGGAATGCTTATCCCTCAAAGTGTTGGGGGAGCGGTTACTAATATGGCCTTGGCCTTGGATAAACGTATTGCCGTACACCTTAATTACACGGTGAGCGCAGAAGTATTGAATGCCTGTTGTGCTCAGGCCGGAATCAAGACAATTCTCGGTAGCCGGCTGGCAATGAAACGATTCAACTTCAGTGCAGACGATTTGGATGCCAAAGTCTTCTACCTGGAAGATCTCAGGAAAGATGCGTATAAACCCACACTGCTGGACAAACTTACCTCTTTGTTCGTCACCAAGTTCAGTTCAGCGAACTCGATCATTAAGTCACTGGGATTGGATGAGATCAAACCGGACGATGTCTTAACAGTGATCTTTACTTCCGGTTCAACCGGAGTACCGAAAGGGGTGATGCTGACACATGCCAATGTGGCTAGTAATGTGGAAGCCATCAACCAGATTGCTAAGCTGAAGCCAGATGATATGGTGATTGGGATTTTGCCCTTCTTCCACTCCATGGGCTTTACCGTCACGATTTGGACTCCACTTTGTCAGTCGCTGGGAGTTGCTTATCACACCAACCCACTGGAAGCCAAAAAGGTTGGGGAAGTTACGCAAACGCATAAGGGAACGGTATTGGTCGCCACACCGACGTTCTTAAGAAGCTACTTGAGGCGAGTGACGCCGGAACAATTTGACACGCTGGATATCGTGATCACTGGTGCGGAAAAGCTGCCCGGGGATGTTGCAGATCAGTTTGAAGAAAAGTATGGTGTTCGTCCGGTGGAAGGATATGGCGCCACGGAGACTTCCCCGCTGGTATCGGTTAATGTGCCTCAGAGCCGACAGGCTTCGGATGATCATGTAGAAGCCAAAGAGGGAACCGTTGGGCGTACGATCCCAGGAGTTGCCGCCAAAGTGACAGACCTGGATACCGGAGAAGAGCTGGGGACTGATGAGTCCGGCATGCTTTGGATTAAGGGGCCCAATGTCATGAAAGGATATTTCGGTCGTGAAGACCTGACCAATGAAGTCATTGTGGATGGTTGGTATAAGACGGGCGACGTGGCGTTGATCGACAAAGATGGCTTTATCAAGATTACCGGACGGATGAGTCGATTCTCGAAAATTGGTGGAGAAATGATTCCCCACATCAAAATCGAAGAGTCATTGAATGAGATTCTTGGAGCGACGGAAGAAATGCTAGCTGCAGTGACCGCTGTGCCGGATGCAAAAAAAGGCGAACGTCTGATCGTTCTGCATTGCCCGACAGAAATGGAAATTGATGATGTTCGGAAATCTTTGGCAGAGGTCCATGGTTTGCCAAATATCTTCATTCCATCAGCTGATAGTTTCCTGGAAGTGGAATCCCTCCCTGTACTCGGAACCGGTAAGCTCGACCTCAAAGGTCTCAAGACGAAGGCTGAAGAGCACTTTGGTGGCTAGTAATAACGGAATAGCAAAAAGTTAATTAGCTGCTTGCTTGTAATCAGCTAGACTTAGAACTTGTGTCCAGGTTTTGGACCATGTTCTGTCGTAGTGAGGATTTCCGGGCCTTCTTCTGTCATCAGAATTGTGTGCTCGAATTGCGCCGAAAGTTTGCCGTCGATGGTACGTACGGTCCAGTTATCAAGCGGATCGACGATTCCTTGATATCGTCCAACGTTAATCATGGGCTCAATCGTAAAGCAAATTCCAGGCTCGATTGGTATACGATTGAATCGCGGATCGGGGTAATGAGGGATTGAAGGATCCTGATGAAATTCGGTTCCCAACCCGTGACCGACGTATTCACGTACCACGCTGAAACCGTATCGCTCAGCTTCCGCGACAATCGCATGCCCAATCTCTGTGATCTTGCTGCCGGGCTTAATGACGTCAATCGCCTTATACAAGCTATCAAAGGCACACTGAGTTACCTGGCGAGCTTTGTCACTCACCTGGCCAATGAGGAACGTCTCAGACTGGTCTCCGTACCAGCCGTCCACAATGGAGGTAATGTCGACATTGACAATGTCACCGTCCTGTAATGTGTAACTGTCAGGGATCCCGTGACAAATAACTTCATTAACGCTCGTACAGCAGCTTTTGGGAAAGCCATGATAATTGAGCGGTGCTGGAATATGCCCATGGTCACGTGTGTAATCATGACACAACTTATCGATTGCCTCGGTGGTGATACCAGCCTTTACATACGGGCGTAGAAAATCCAGTAATTGAGCATTAAATCGTCCAGCGGCTCGCATCTTGTTACGAGCCTCTTCATTTAATTGAAGGTCTTTGAGTGATCGTCGCATTCCCGCGGTGTCGTACTATAAAGTGTTTGGCTCAGTCAGAGCCCGATTTCAGTAGAATTACTACATTCATTCTCATCACAACGGGCGGGGATGTCCACGCCCTATGAATTGCCACAATTAAAGAAAACCTATAGAATCGGCGGTTTCCATCCTATGTTGTTGACCAGAGTGGTGGAGGACAGAGCTCCTAACTGGTTGATAGCTGGCGTTTTCCAGCGTTTTAGTACTGCAGCGAGAATCACGACTTATGCCACGTTATAATCCCAGCCAAATTGAAGCAAAATGGCAGAACTATTGGGAAGAAAACCAAACATTTAAAACGCCTGAGATGCCGCGAGGCGAAAAGCTATATGTACTGGATATGTTTCCGTACCCAAGTGGAAATGGGTTGCACGTAGGGCATCCGGAAGGATATACGGCAACGGATATTACCTGTCGTTTTGAACGGATGCGAGGAAAATCCGTACTGCACCCGATGGGATATGATGCCTTTGGATTACCGGCCGAAGAACATGCCATAAAGACCAATACACCTCCTCGCCAATCAACCGAAAAGAACATTGCCAACTTTACTCGCCAACTGAAAATGCTTGGCTTTAGTTACGACTGGAGTCGCAGTCTGGCAACGACAGATGTCGAATACTTTAAATGGACGCAGTGGATCTTTCTTCAGTTGTTTGATACCTGGTTTGATGCAGAACAGCAAAAGGGACGACCTATAAGCGAACTTCCCATTCCGGAAGAAATCACGGCACGTGGTGAGGTAGCTGTCGCTAAATTTCGCGATGGGCATCGCCTTGCTTATCTCGATGATGCATTGGTTAACTGGTGTGCAGATTTGGGAACAGTCCTTGCCAATGAAGAAGTGATTGATGGACGGAGTGAGCGTGGGAATTATCCTGTGCAACGAATCCCCTTACGACAGTGGATGTTACGAATCACGTCCTATGCCGACCGGCTAGAAACTGATCTAGACGAGGTGAATTGGTCGGATGGAATCAAAAAACTGCAACGTGACTGGATCGGTCGAAGTACTGGTGCAGAAGTGGATTTCTTTATTGGGGGAGCAGAACAATTTGAATCCTGGAAAGCTTCACGCGGTAACGATGGATTTCCTGCCAAGACTTCTGGTGATGCCCTTAGAGTTTATACGACTCGGCCCGATACGCTGTACGGAGCTACCTACATGGTCATCGCTCCGGAGCATCCAGCTGTCGAACAATTGACGACTCCAGAACAGGCCAATCAGGTCAAAGCCTATTGTGAAAAAGCTTCGTTTAAGAGTGATCGGGAACGAACGGAAGATACGAAATCCAAAACGGGCGTGTTTACAGGAGCATATGCTTCCAACCCAGTTAATGGAGCTCAGGTGCCAATCTGGGTCGCAGATTATGTGCTTATCAGTTACGGCACTGGAGCGATTATGGCTGTACCCGCTCATGATGAACGTGACTTTGAATTCGCTACCGAATTCGGGATTGATATCGTAGCCGTGGTGGATCCCGGTCAACGCAAGGGAATCGACCGTGATGCAGTACTTGCAGGTAAACAGTGTTTCCACGGACTCGGCACGGCGATTAACTCAGGTGAGTACGATGGGACGGATACTGCGGAGTTCAAAGAACTAATTCGAAAGGCATTGCATCAGCAGGGGACCGGCGCTTCCGCAGTCAATTACAAATTGAGAGACTGGCTGTTCTCGCGACAGCGGTTTTGGGGAGAACCCTTCCCAATTCTGCATGAATTGGACGATGAGGGGAATGCGACCGGAGTAATCCGGGGAGTGGATCAAGCCGATCTACCAGTCGATCTGCCCCACTTGGAAGATTACAAGCCGCATGGCCGTCCAGAACCACCACTGGCCAAAGCAGATGATGATTGGCTCTATCCAGTGATCGATGGGAAGCGATACCGTCGAGAAACCAATACGATGCCACAATGGGCCGGGTCCTGTTGGTATTACCTCCGATATATCGATCCGGAAAACTCGGATTGTTTTGTAGACCCTGAAAAGGAACAGGCCTGGATGCCGGTAGATTTATATATTGGCGGCGCCGAACATGCCGTTTTACATCTGCTTTATGCTCGGTTTTGGCATAAAGTGTTATACGACCGTGGGCATGTTACGACCAAAGAGCCATTCCAGAGACTTGTCAATCAGGGAATGATTCTCGGGGAAATGGAATTCACCGTCTATCGGGATGCAGATAATCAATGGATCGGTGCGAATGAAGTATCCCGCGGTGATGATGGCTCCTATCGTCAACAGGACGGCACTGAGGTACAACTGGTTAAACTGACGGAAGATCAGGTGTCTAAGAAGGGTGATACTTTTGTGTTGGCAGAAGATGATACGATCCGCGTCGATGGTCGGTCATTTAAGATGTCCAAGAGTCGAGGCAACGTAATCAACCCAGATGAGATCGTGGACGGATATGGTGCCGACTCATTGCGACTCTATGAAATGTTTATGGGCCCACTGACGGCAACCAAGCCCTGGAGTATGTCCGGTGTAAATGGAGTCAAGGGATTTCTGGACCGCGTTTGGCGAATGGTTATAAACGATCGTGCCGAATCATTGGAACTGAACGAAGCTGTCAGTGACACCACGCCCGATGACGATGCCCTAAAAGTGCTGCATAAAACCATCAAGGCAGTGACTAAAGATACGGAGAACTTAGATTTCAACACGGCGATTGCACGTATGATGGAATTTGTCAATTATTTCACCAAGCAATCGGTACGGCCTAAGGGTGTTTTACAACAATTCGTGTTGTTGCTATCGCCCTATGCACCCCATATTGCTGAGGAGTTGTGGGAGCTTTTAGGAGCGACGACCACGCTGGCTTATGAACCATGGCCAATTTGTGATGAATCGATTTTGGTGGAGAGTACGATTGAGATTCCGATTCAGATTAAAGGGAAAGTGAAGAGCCGAATCTCAGTTGCCGCAGACATCAGCAAAGAGGATTTAGAACAGGCTGCCCGAGATGATGAAAAAATGCAGCAGCTACTGAGCGATAGCGAAGTCATCAAAGTGATCGTGGTGCCGGGGCGACTCGTCAATTTCGTAACGAAATAATCTTACTGACTCGACGCGTTACTTGTCTTCGGTCGTCGCAATACGCACGTATTCCGCATTCGCATGGTCAACAAGCGTGGTGAACTTCTTGCGTATCGGAGTTTGAACGCGAGTCAAACGGTCCGTCAATCGCTTCATGCCATCCGGGTTCTCGCGAATAATCTCATCAATCTGTCCAATGAATTTTGACGTTTCGGCAAAATTGATATCCACCATTTTTAGGAATAGTCCCTGCAGTGTCTTCACCAAAAGTCGATTGGTGGAATTGTCGAATTGAATGAACATATCCAGTCGATGAGAGATCACTGGTTTTCCGTCTTTGACGGTCTTCTCTGATTCCAATATTAGGACGACTCGCCCCTTACTTTCTGTGGTGATAACGCTTCCCTTGTAGGAGCCTTCCGCATAGAAAATGTGCAAGTTGGAGTTCCCGTAGACCAGCTCCATCTGACTGTTCGTGCCGTACCCATCGTCTATTATGAGTACGAAATCCTGTTCACGGGCCATCCGTAATTTGGAGACTCCCATCAATTCCCACATATTGACGACTAATTCAGGGTACCGAATCAGGTGTAGATAGACTTCCTGGTCGCATTGTAATTGCTCAACGGGTGAGCGATGAAAAACCGATGAATTGCTTAGCACTCCCTGCAGTTTTTCCTGAGCTTGATCTGTAAGCTTCTCCCATGGAATAAGAGCTTCAGATTGCTCTCTGGCGGATAGTTTTTTGGCTGGAGAGATTTCTGTATTTGAAGCACTAGATTGCCTACCGGAATCCGGCGGTTCCAATGCGATCAGACCCCCACTCCATAGCAGACAAATACCCAGAAGGGGTATAGTTGTAAATCTGCGTAGAAATGGTGGTTTAGGCATGATTAAATCGCTGTTTTTTGTGGATACTCCATCATCTTCTTCGGTAATTGAGACTAAGAAAGTCGAGTGAAACCTCACTTATGTTGTGAGGTTGTAAAGCTGGGGGATTTTAAGTCTTGAGATGATATTTTGGAGGACATGTGAGGGGGTTAGAATGAGTGGTTGGAATCAACTGAATTACCAAGGCTAACGGGTAAAAGGTCAGTTTTTTGTCGAAGCAAAACCGAAACATTGAATCTCATGCCATGAAAACTGAAAAGGATGGTTCGTTCTCAGAATCTGACGTCGATAAGGATTCGCGGCGAGCGTTTCTAGAGAAAGCGTCAGCCGCATTGGTGGTAATAGGCGCTCCGCCTGCTCAGGGGAACCCTCCTGAGGATGCGACTGGAGATACGAAGGAATCCCTTTTCCAACCAGAACACCTATGGACGGATCGCATGCGCGCTCCGGACGATGGCAAACGCTACGGCTGGTTTGTGGATACACGTCGTTGTGTCGGGTGTCATGCCTGCGAAGTGAGTTGTAAAGCAGAGAATGACGTTCCGCTTGGAAACTATATACGGCAAACGTTCTATAAGGACGTTGGAGAGTACCCGCAAGTGGCTCGGCTTTTTATGCCAATGGCCTGTCAGCATTGTGAAGATGCTCCCTGTATCAAGGGATGTCCTTGTGGCGCCCTACATAAAACCACCGGTGGAACAGTGGCCATCGATTACAACACCTGCTGTGGACATGGTACGTGCGTAGATGTTTGTCCTTATGGAGCCATCTATATGGACCCTGTGGCGAATCAGGCAGTGAAATGCCATAACTGCTATCACCGCCTTGAAGAACAGATGGAGCCCGCTTGCGCTAATACCTGTCCTGCCGATGCTATTTCGTTTGGGGATCTTAACGATGAGAACTCAAAGATTTCTAAAGCGATGCGAGATGCTGAGGAGAAAAAACTGGAAACCCAACAGCTTCGTCCGGAAAAGAAGACCAAGCCAAGAATGTGGTTTGTAGGCGAGGCACCTGTTGAGATTGAAGAGAGGATCCCCAGAGAAGGTGAGTCTTACTCTCCTGAGGCGTACAACATCTACAATTGGAAGGAACGTCATGAAGACAAGTAATTCTAAAAGACAGTTTTTGAAGCTGGGGCTGCTTTCCGTTGGGACTTTTGGAATGTTCGGATGTGACGAATCGACAACTCCAAATGAAAACAGCTCGTCCGATAGTGATGATTCCAATAGTGCTCCATCCAGCAGTAACACTTCTAATGATGATGCTTCTAACACTTCAACAGAGTCTGCTTCGCGGGATTTTCCGTTTGGGGTGGATATTAGGAAATGGAAAGCGGGGAAAGGCCGAGCTTATGAGATTGGCGGTCAGCGGATGCCGGGCATTTGTTTACTGCCTGGCCCTAATGCCAAAAAGGACTGGCCACCGAAAGATAAATATCAAGGTGCCGAGAAAATACCGGGGATGTGTCAGCTGTGTAGTACAGTTTGTGGCATTATTGGCTATGTCAAAGATGGAAGGGTCTTGAAAGTTGAAGGTAATCCCAATGACCCGAATAGCCGCGGGCGGTTGTGTGCTCGTGGCCAAGCTTCTCTAAATCATCTGTATCACCCGGAACGATTGCTCTACCCAATGAAACGTGTAGGAAAACGTGGAGAAGGGAAGTGGAAGCGAATATCCTGGGACGAAGCTCTAACTGAGATTGCAGATAACTTACGGACAATTCGGGAAGAAGGTAAGCAGGAAGAATTTGCATTTCATCAGGGGCGACAACGAAGTAAGGATGCGATTAAACGATTCCTCGATGCGTACGGTACAAAGACGCAGTTAAGCCACCGGTCACTTTGTTCCGGCAATCGTCGGGCAGCCAATCTGACTTATCTCTGGGAGAGTGATTGGGATCTCAACGACTGCGAAAACAGTAAGTACATACTGAATTTTGGCTCGAATGCATTTGAAGCTCATCAAGGACACGTCCCTTTCCTGAATCGGATTCAAAATGGAAGATTTAATAACGGTGCCAAGATGGTTACGTTCGACGTGCGACTGTCGAATACAGCAGGAAATAGTGACGAATGGTTTTCGCCGTTTCCCGGTACAGATGGTGCCGTAGCATTGGGAATGTGTCATTGGATATTAGCCAACGGCAAGCAGGATAGTGAATTCATAGAGCATTGGACAAATGTTTCCGTGCAGGAACTGAAAGAGCACCTTGCTTCTTACACACCCGAATGGGCAGAGCGAGTGAGCGGTATTCCGGCAGAGGCCATTAAGAGAATTGCGTTGGAGTTTGCCGCCGCCGCTCCTGCCGCGACCACCATGTGTAATCGTGGTTCCTCTGCACATCTCAATGGGTTTTATAACGATCGTGCCATCAACCTGTTAAACGCGTTAGTTGGAAGTGTAGGGAAAAAAGGTGGTTGGTGTTGGAGTCCCTGGGGGGGATTGGATCCGATCGCAAAAACACCGGCTATGCCTGACTCGGCTAAAACCTGGAGTGTATTGGAAGATCCGCCCGAATATCCACTGGCTAATGTATGGCGACGTATGAAAGTTGGGGAGATAGTGTACTTGTATCTCTTACAGGGTAGAGCCAAGCTTCAGGCCTACATGACGTATAATCTTGACTCGCCTTTGACTTGGCCCGAAGAGAGTTTGACACAGGAAGTGTTGGCCAATGAAGAACTAATCAATTTTCACGTCTGCATTAATTGCTTCTATAACGAAACAGCTCACTATGCAGATATCGTGTTGCCATGGACGACCTTCATGGAACGATGGGACCTAGATGCCCGAGCTTCCTATAACCTGCGACCGTACGTGGGTATTCGTACTCCGATGATTGATCCTCTCGGCGAATCGAAGGATATTCGTGATTTCTTCCCCATGCTTGCAGAGAAAATCGGTGGAGGAATGGAAGCAGCGTATCAGTATGGTACGACCGAAGATTATATGGAGCAGTGGGCTAAAGAGATTCCGGTTAATGAGGTCACAGGTAAGTCTGGTCTGGAAAGATTACTCGAGGAAGGGGCCTGGGAAAATGAAAAAACAGATCCATTTTATGAGCCCTATAAAACTCTGTTGACCGAAGAAGAATTGGCCGGTAGCGCAACTGATTCCAACGGTGTTATCACCAAAGATGGCATCGGAATTGGTGTCATGGTGGGCGGTCAGGCGATGCGAGGGTTTAAAACACCAAGTAGGAAAATGGAAGTGCGGAGCCTCTTTATTAATAAAATTGGAGTGAATGAAGATTGTTCCGATTTGATTAATCAGAGTGGCGTGACAAAAACGAAGAGTCGCCCCAAACAACACGAGGGGCACGACTTAGACATTGACCAAATGCCAATTTGGCTACCGATTGATGAGCATCAATCTCTAGGCCAGGATGAGTTGATTATGACAAGTTTCAAATGGAACGTGCATAATCACGGTAGAACCATGAATCTCAAATGGTTGGCTGAAATTGTTCATAGTAACCCCGCTTGGTTAAATACGGAGACTGCCAGAGAACTTGGGTTAAAGGATGGAGATTGGGTTGAGTTAACTTCCTATTATTCGGAGATGCTTGAGAAGGTTTCACCTAATCTCAATCATCGTAAACCAGATGAATCAGGACGAAGAGTCGTTAGCACGATGCGTGTCCCGATTGTCACCATGCAAGGGCTCCATCCGAAAGCGATTGCTATGAGTAACTCATGTGGGCACTGGCAATATACCAATGTCGCTAAAGCGAAAGCAGTTTCGGACGACGGGGAACACCTCGTCGGTAGTGATCCGAAGCGTTATCGGGATGCTGACTGGGAACGAAATATGTGGTGGGAAGATAAGTCAAACGGTGATATTGCCAAGTGGCAGCAAAATACCGGAAACGGATGGAACCAAAATAGATTGATGCCAATTGCCCCTGACCCTATTACCGGTCAGCAGGCTTTTCACTCGACCGTTGTTAGTCTCAAAAAATTGTCGTAGTACTTGTGAATGAAACGTAGATGATGAACGTGCTAGCAGATGCAAAGCGGGAACTTGCCGGAAGAGCAGGTGTGTACGAACTCTTTGCGCATTTACTACTGAACGAAGTCGATAGCAAAATATTGTCTTTATTCCACGACGAACAATGGCTTCGTTGTTGGCAGGATTTGGAAATTGAGATCCCGGCTGTGAGTGAAGCTGGTATTGAGATGCTTGCAGTTGATTATTGCAGGATTTTTATCGGCCCCAAAGATTTCTGTCCTCCTTATCAGTCTGTATGGGAGGACGGGCATATGCAGAGTGATGTCATTACATCGATGAACGAGTATGTCGAGATCGTATCCAGTGGTGCTTCGCAAAATATAAAAGATCATGCCGGCGTGCAGTTTAAAATGATGTCTCAAATCCTTCAGTTTGAAGCAGCGTCTGATGAACCACCGAGCACGCTTGCTCATGCATTCTTCGTCGATCACATCGCGTGGACTGAACCTATGTTCTCGCTGGCATCAACATTGGCTGAAACCGATTTTTATTCGACTGTTTTAGAGTCGGGAAAAGAGTTTGTTGCCTCAGAAAAGTCGGTTTTTTCGTTGGATGCGATCGACTAGTCACCTGTTCCTGAACACGCGGTTGTCCCCGTTGAAAACGCGGTTCGTGCCTAGAATCAATGCGATGAGAACGCCTCATTTTGTTTGTATGAGGTTGCTCTGGTTGGCCTAAATACGTTACTTTTCGCCCTGTAGAACAATCTTTCAATTGCTCTTTATTCGGGATGAAAAGATGAAAGCGTTTTTAGCCTGTATGCTTGCTTTACTAATGTCAGTGGCTGTTTTTGGCCAGCAATTCGATTCTTATGCAGCGACTGTACGAGTAAGCCAAACGCCCGTTCGGTCGGCGCCATTCGCCGATCAATATGCCAGCGCTTATCTTAATCAAGGTGAGCAGGTCCAGGTTTATCGTGAAACCAGGAATGGCTTTCTCGCGATTCGACCTCTACATGATTCGTATAGTTGGGTGCGGGCGGACGAGTTGGAATTGCATTCCGATGGTGAACATGCGACCGTCAGACGATCTCGCGTCCCTTCCTGGATTGGGAGCTTCAGGGATGAATCTGTGAATTACGGATATACCGTACTCTTGAATAAAGGTGAGGTGGTAACCGTTTTGGGACGACAGGAATTGACGTTGAGTTCCGGTCGTCAAGCTCAGCAGTACTTTAAAATTGCACCTCCCGCGGGTGAATTCAGGTGGGTGCACAAACAGTTTATTGAAAGAGCTAACGTGCAGCTCCCACTTACTCGCCCTTCAAATACAGACTTAGAATCAGATGTCGTACTTGCGAGTTATGATGACACCGCTTCGGGCTCTACGGACGTAAGTGGTTGGGGAACGGCAAACTATATTCCGAGATGGATCAAACCATCAGAATTCGTCAAAGTCCGCATGCAGGATCGAGTCAAACGTGATCGCGCCGTTCCGGTTCGTAAACCAGACGCCGATACACCATTTCAAGTAGCCAGTTTTCAGACTCAACCGACAGACACCAAGACTGTTTCGGAGTTGGAAATTGCTATTTCTGAAATGGCCACTCGTTCTTCTGATTCCTGGGATATCGGATTTCTAAGAGATCAGGCTAACCGTCTTTTGAGCAGTAGTTCAGCTGCTCAGCAGGGGGCGATTGAGCGTTTGATTCAACGCTTGGACCAGTACCAGAAGATCAAAGATGAGAAACAACAGATTGCTTCGACAAACCTCTCCAGTCTGCCTCCCCGTTCGACCGACTTAAATACTCGGAAACTGCCGTTCGAAGAAGCGGACATAAATGCGGCCGGTGAAATTGGGTCGGGTGTTCTCTCGGCAGAGGCTAGACGAACCGCCTATACGGAAACGGGCTACCTCGTCCGAGTACGATCGACTCGTAATGACGCACCTGAATACGCTCTCGTAGACGCTCAGGGAGAAGTAAAGGTCTTTATCTCTCCGCAATTAGGTCTCAACCTAAGCACATATGTGCGTCGCCATGTCGGAGTCTTTGGGCGTCGTGGATACTTATATCGTCTTAAAACTCAGCACGTGACAGTCGACCGTGTCGTAGACTTGGCTAGACATAAGAAACCGGTTAACGATTTAGCCAATTAGCCCTCTAGCCGGTTAAACAGTTAGGCAGTTAGCCAATTGCTTTTTGGTTACGGAGCTAGTAGTAGACGGCTTGGAGCCTGAAGGTAGCCTATGACTTCGTTGAGGAAGCGAGCGGCATCACCACCATCCACGATTCGATGATCATAAGACAGACTCAGTGGCATCATCTGACGAATCTCAATTTCATCATCGATGACGACAGGTAATTTGCGAGTCCGACCGACAAGTAAGATTGCCACTTCTGGAACATTGATGATCGGCGTGGAATACGTTCCGCCAATCGCTCCCAGATTACTAATCGTGAAAGTGGATCCTCGTAGATCATCCAGACCGAAGTTATTACTTCGTACGCTTTCGGCAAGTGTTCCCAAATCTCGGGCAATATCAGAAATGCTCTTGGAATCCGCACTACGTAAGGATGGAACGACCAATCCTCGGTCGCTGTCGACCGCAATCCCCACGTTGACATAGTCTTTATAAATGACCTGTCCGGCGTCCATGTCTAGAGCTGCATTGAGTTTTGGATTGTTTCGTAACGCCAGAGCTACTGATTTGATGATGAACGGCATCGAAGTGAGCTTTATACCCTGATCCAGATAATCCTGCTTGGAGGATCGGCGGATCATTTCCAGGTCCGTTACGTCGGCATCGTCAAAGTTGGTTACTCGTGGAGCGGATGACCAGGATTCGTGCATCTTGGCCGCAATCGTTTTTCGGATTTTTGGCATCGCTTCAACGTGGACCGGGCCAAATGCATCTGTTCCAGGTTCGCCGGGAGCTTTGGAGGTTGGGGCGGATGTGGAAGAAGCGGCTTGAGTTGTTGCAGGAGCAGTTACTTGTTGATTCGCTTGGCGTACGACTTCCAGGATGTCTTCCCGAGTGATACGGCCGCCAACGCCACTACCAGTTACATTGGCAAGATCCACTCCCACTTCCCGAGCAAATCGTCGTATCGCGGGCCCCGCAGCAATGTCTCCACTGTCTGCAGAAGTTGGTTGAACGACGGGGGCAGGAGCTGGAGTTGCTGCTACTGGTGCTGGTGTTTCGACAACAGGTGCAGGTGCAGGTGCAGGTGCTGGTGCTGGTGTTTCAATAACAGGGGCTGGCTCAGGCTCGGGAGTTGCAGCAACCGGTTCAGGTTGTACTTCAGGTTCTGGTGGAGCTGGAGCGGGTTCGGCTTCCACCGCTGGGGTTGCCGGAGCTTCGGGGGCCGCCGCACCACCATCGACTGTGATCAAGACATCACCAATTGCAATGGTTTGTCCTGACTCTACATTGATACTCGCCACCGTACCAGTCACCGTAGAAGGGACTGGGACAGATGCTTTGTCCGTTTCCACTTCGACAATATCATCACCTTCGGAAACAGTGTCTCCGACACTTACGAAAATTTCTAGGATGTCTCCTGATTCGATACCATCACCGAGTTCAGGGAGTTTGATTTCAGTTGCCATGTTCTGTTGTAAACTTCTAAGGAAAAGAAGAGTGTTGTTAGTTACGCGTAAAGGGGACTGACTTTGTCAGGGTTGATCTCAAGTTCTTTGACTGCTTCGGCCAGCTTACTTTCATCGAATTGACCTGCTTTGGCCAGACGCGTCAGCGCAGCTAAAGCAATATGCTTGCCATCCACTTCGAAGTGATCTCGTAGTGTTTCTCTCGTTTCACTACGACCCATTCCATCTGTTCCAAGGACATAGTAATCACCTGGAATCCAAGGTGCGAGCTGTTCACCTAAGGCTCGGACATAATCTGAGGAAGAGATAAAAGGTCCTTCCTCTTTCTCAAGTGTCTTTTCGAGATAGGAGACTTTAGGCTTTTCGCCGGGATGCAATCGATTCCAACGTTCACATTCCTGAGCTTCACGGCGCAGTTGAGTGTAGCTGGTAACGCTCCACACCTTACTGCCAATCCCATATTTCTCACTGAGAATCTGCTGGGCATCGTTCGCACTTCGCAGGATTGCACCACTACCAAATAGCTGGACGTTTGCTTTGCCTTTATCCGCTTTCACGGGGTCAAAGGCATACATTCCTTTGACGATCCCTTCTTCCACGCCGTCCGGCATCGCAGGCATAACGTAGTTTTCATTTTCAGCGGTGATGTAATAAATAGCTGTTTCGTCTTCCTGATAGAGTTTTTTCATTCCATCAAGAACAATCACAGCGGTTTCATATGCGTAGGCAGGGTCGTAAGAACGAACGGTCGGGAAAGCGATCGTGTTAAGCAGACTGTGGCCATCCTGGTGTTGTAGTCCTTCACCGTTGAGCGTCGTACGTCCGGCTGTACCACCGATCATGAATCCTTTGACTCGAGTGTCGGCTGCCGCCCAAATCAGGTCGCCGATTCGCTGCAGCCCAAACATGCTGTAGTAAATAAAGAACGGAATCATGTTAATCCCGTGTTGGGCATAAGAGTTCCCAGCGGCGATGAAGGAAGACATGCTACCGGCTTCGGTAATTCCTTCCTCCAGAATCTGACCGTCACGAGCTTCTTTGTAATACAGCAGAAGTTCTGAATCGACAGGGTCGTATAACTGGCCAGCATGCGCGTAAATTCCGACTTGCCGGAACATCCCTTCCATCCCAAACGTACGGGCTTCATCCGGAACGATTGGGACAATGTACTTACCGATTTGTTTGTCACGACAGAGTTTGGTCAAGAGACGAACAAACCCCATCGTTGTCGACATTTCCTTGCCCTTACTGTCGCCCAGCATGTCCTTGTAATCTTCCAAGGTTGGAATGTAATCCATCTTGGGAGCAGTTTTAGGGCGTGCCGGAAGTGATCCGCCGAGTGCCTCACGACGTTCGGTCAGATAATTCAATTCCACACTACCTTCGGCAGGTTTGTAGAAAGGAGCATTCGCAACATCTTCATCGGAAATGGGAATTCCAAAACGGCTGCGGAATTCCAGTAGTTCCTGTTCGTTGAGCTTCTTTTGGTTGTGGGCAACATTTCGGCCTTCCCCAGCCTCACCCAAACCATAGCCCTTAATCGTTTTGGCTAAAATAACTGTTGGCTTATCCGTGCTATCCACGGCAGCTTTATAGGCCGTGTAAACTTTCTTCGGATCGTGTCCACCTCGATTTAGTAATTCCAGCTGATCGTCTGAGTAGTTCTTCACCAGTTCGAGCAGTTCAGGGTATTTCCCAAAGAAGTGTTCCCGGATATACGAGCCTGGCATGCCAGTGTACTTCTGATACTGGCCATCCACGACCTCGTTCATGCGTTTGGCTAAAATACCGGTTTTATCCTTGGCTAGTAGTTCATCCCAGTCACTACCCCAAATCACCTTGATCACATTCCAACCGGCTCCACGGAAAGTGGCCTCAAGTTCCTGGATAATCTTTCCGTTACCACGAACAGGACCATCGAGTCGTTGTAGGTTACAGTTGATTACCCAGATCAAGTTGTTAAGTTTTTCCCTAGAGGCGAGTGTGATCGCACCGAGTGTCTCGGGTTCGTCGGTTTCACCATCTCCCAGAAATGCCCAGACTTTCGTGTCCGACGTATCTTTGATTCCACGGTCGCGAAGGTATTCATTGAATCGAGCTTGATAGATCGACATGATCGGGCCCAGTCCCATCGAGACGGTTGGGAATTCCCAGAATTCTTCCATGAGCCAAGGGTGAGGGTAAGATGACAAACCCTGAACATCGCGCAGTTCACGGCGGAAGTGTTCCAGATTCTCTTCTTCCAGACGACCTTCCATGAATGCTCGGGAGTAAATCCCTGGGGAGGCATGTCCCTGGAAGTAAACTTGATCTCCGTTATAGCCGGATTCTCCCCGGCCCTTGAAGAAGTGATTGAAGGCAACTTCGTAAAGTGTTGCTGCCGATGCGAAAGTGGAAATGTGTCCGCCTAAGCCGGGGAACTTTTTATTCGCCTGTTGCACCATTGCCATGGCATTCCAACGAATAATACTTTTGATCCGCCGTTCAATCTCACGATTACCAGGATAGGCAGGTTGCTGATCCGGTGGAATCGTATTGATATAAGGTGTGTTTGAAGCAATTGGGAGATCTACACCATTGCGACGCGCGGTGCTGTCGAGCACATTAAGCAGATACTGAACTCGTTCAGGACCTGCTGATTGGAGTACATATTCGAGTGAATCGACCCATTCCTGAGTTTCTGCGGGATTACCATCGACCTGATTGGCCACGGCAGGCTCTTCAGAAGCTTGAGAAGCTGTCTTCGCTTCGGACATCGGATATTACCTTACACATTATATAAATTGATAAACCTTCCAATCGGAGGGCTTAGATAGGATTCAGTTAAACCTCTGCATATCGGGAGGGAAAGGTCTCCACAACACCCATCTATCATACCCTGTTCGCAGTAGTTTTGTTTAGAGGGGTTTCGAGATATACCTCAGGGGGAAGGGGAAAAAATGGAACTATTAATTATTTAACCGTTAAACCATTTAACAGTTAGATATTTAACCAATTAACAGTCAGATATTTAACCAATTAACGTTAGATATTTAACCAATTAGGAAGTTGAAAAATTAGACGGTTGGCAAGCCTGACTTACCGATTTATGAGGTCTTTCCGTTCCACCTTTGCCCGTTGGGCTTCAGTAGATAAACTCTGTCCTCTGCTATAGAAATAGGGAGTTTATCCGTCGGAGTACAACGAAGGAGGAGGGAGTCGGAGCATGGGCTTGAGAGAAAAATGCGAAGGCCGAGCGGCCGAAGCCAAGGTCACAGTTTTCCATTTAGGCAATTGGGGCTAGCAGACGCTTAGCGTTTCTTGGGCTTGTACATTTCCACGGCAGTGCCGTAGTAAATTTCGCCCGCATTCATCACCGTTTCACTCAAAGTTGGATGAGGATGGATCGATTCGGTAATGTCTTCCACTTCACAACCCATTTCGATCGCTAATACAGCCTCAGCAATTAATTCACCTGCTCCGGGACCAACCATCCCGCAGCCCAGCACGCGATTCGTTTCCGGATCCACTAACAACTTAGTCAGGCCTTCGGTACGTCCCAGAGCCTGAGCTCGGCCACTGGCAGCCCAGGGATAAGTTGCCACTTCGTGAGCGATGTTCTTATCCTTCGCTTCGTTTTCTGTAAGGCCCGCCCAAGCGATTTCAGGGTCTGTGAACATTACAGCCGGAATGCATTTGTGATCCCAGACTTCATCATGCCCAGCAATGTTGGCCACCGCCACTTTTGCTTCATGCGTGGCTTTGTGAGCCAGCATCGGGTCACCGGCAATATCGCCAATGGCATAAATATGAGCGTCGGCTGTTTGTTGTCTGGCATCACACTCTACAAAGCCTCGGTCAGTAACTTGGACCTGAGTATTCTCTAGTCCCAGGTTTTGGGAATTCGGGCGCCGTCCCACAGAAACCAATACTCGGTCATACCGGCGAGTATCGAAAAGGGCCGGACCTTCAAAGGTCACTTCGACTTGATCGGCCGCCAGAGTTAAAGAACCCACTTTGGTGTTGGTATAAATACGTTCGCCGAATAGTTCATCCAGTTTTTTTCGCAGTGGCTTGATGATGTCACGATCTGCCATCGGAACCAAACCGTCAGCAAATTCAACAACAGAAACTTCCGTCCCCAAATTGGCATAGACAGTTCCCATCTCTAAACCAATGTAACCGCCTCCGATAACTAGCATTGTTTCAGGTATATCCGTCAGTGCCAGAGCACCGGTGGAATCCATGACGCGATCCGAGTCCAGTCTCCAGGGCCCTGGCATCGCTGGCGAGGAACCTGTGGCGAGAATGCACTTATCAAAGGTCAGCTTGCCGCCTTCTGGAATCGAGTCATGCTCGCCTTCCAGAAGCAGTGTAGTTGAATTCTCAAACGTACCGCGAGCGGTAATGACCTTCACCTTACGGCGTTTGGCGAGTTGCCCGAGTCCACCAGAGAGCGTCGAAATCACTTTGTCTTTACGTGCTCTAACCTTGTCGATATCAATCGCAGGATCGCTATACGAAACTCCCCAGTCGCTGGTAAGCTCCTCCACTTCACTCATCACATTCGCAACATGCAGGAGTGCTTTGGAAGGTATACAGCCTCGCAGTAAGCAAGTACCACCTAAACGTGATTCCATTTCGACGAGCGTAACATCGAGTCCCTGATCGGCAGCCATGAATGCAGCTGCATATCCACCGGGACCACCACCGAGTACAACAACGGGAGCGTGCATAGGTTTCCTATCGGGACATAAATTCGACAACCGTGTTTCCGTCTACAGGCAGGCTGATGTCAGAAGCACCGGGATTTCCCTGCACTGTAATTCGCAGAGTTTCAGAGTCTGAGCCAAGCCAGTCACAGGGTTCACCTGTCGCCAGGCTGGAAACTCCCTGATACATCTTCAGCAGGTTGTTACGTCGACGTACAGTGATGACATCACCAGGCCGAACCTGATAAGAAGGCTTGTTGGTGCGAACACCATTGACCAGAAAGTGGCCATGAACCACGCCTTGACGAGCTTGTGGTCGAGTCAATGCAAAGCCTGCTCGTCGAACAACGTTATCAAGTCGCCGTTCACAGCACAGCAACAGCAGTTCCCCGGTATTGCCTTTCTTCCGTGTTACGTTATTAAAGTAACGACGTAGTTGGCGTTCACCGATTCCGTAGTAATGCTTGATTTTCTGCTTTTCCTGCAGACCCTGACCGTAGTTAGAAGGACGGCGAGGGCGTGTGTGCATTCCTGGAGGGGAAGGTCGACGATCAAATGCGCGGGCGGAACCTGCATCTTCATAAACGAGTATACCGAGTCGACGGTTAACTCGAGCTTTTGCACCTGTATAGCGTGCCATAACGATGTCTCCTATGGGGTTATTCCAGAAGCTAAAAACAAGGTTTTTTCTTCGGATTGGACGGCAGACGCATCGTCTGTCAATTTAATGCCGCCCAGGGAGGTAATGAATTAAGTTGTAAACAACCATAATGAGCCTATTATTCAACATCCTCAAGGGGGAAAGTCGAATTTTCACAGGCAATAACTCGAGAATTCGGCCAGCATTTAAAGCGAGAGTTCTGAAGCTTCGTGAAAGATTCTCCATGTCGTTTTTGGTACATCTCGAAATGCTTCGAGTGAACGTGTTAAATCCAACGGATTACCCGCAAGTGATCGGATCCAGATTTTTCTTACTTGCTCACCATACTGACGCGCGAGACTACCATAGATATCGGAATCATGTTCCCCGCTGTCACCAATCAAAACGAACTGACGACGGGGAAACCGTTGCAGGAGTGATTCAATTTGGGTGCGCTTCTTCTGGTAACGACGGCGTATCAATTTTCGAATAACCTGTCCTTTCAGTGTGAATTGACGTAGGTGAAAGCTTCCTCCGGGAAAACCTGTATGGTCAAGAAAAGGATGGAGTTCGTTATATATCTGCCAAGGGCTCGCCGACACATAATGAAACTTCACTGCCTTCTGCTGCCAGGCTTCAAACACTTCCTTCATCCCTTTCACGGGTTCATAGGGTTGGGCAAAAGAATTCCGTAATAGTTGACGGCGATCGAGAACCTGCGAGTCCTTGATGGTGTCATCAATGTCTGTCACCACTGAGATCCCCACGGGATCCACGAGATAGCAGCGGCTGGGAATCGTGACTGTTTGCTCTAAATCAGCCACGCCTCGGATCGGTAGATAAGGCTGCGAGTGAGTATCGTATTCCAGAAAGGCACTCACCGCTTGAGATGAGAGGTTGATCGTTGTTTTGAAACGCCCACCTCGACGTGTCGGCGAAGCGATTTTGTGATAGCTTCCCCCCAGCCGGACACCGATCGGGACTTTCTTCTTGGCCTTGCGGATAAACGGTTGGATGCGTCGTTGTACTAATGCAAATTCGGGCGAATCTTGATCGGTTAAGTCCACTTGAGCGAAGCGAAGTAAGAGTCGGTTTAAAAATCGTTCCCGCATTCTGGATATCTTCTTTCCCAGGAGATGTCCGGAGACAGGAAATTCCCAACCACTCTCAGTATGATGTGCACAGCTATCGTAAGTGATCAGGGTGGAATGAGTGTTACTTAATTCAGAAGAAAGGCTGTTTCCCATTTTCTCGTTTGCAGATTCCATATTTGTCGAAGTGGAAGATGTTCCCTAAAACAGTGACGCTGTTTTAGTTAGGTAAATGAAATTTTCGCGGATTTCAGAAGCCATCTTTGCGATGGTTGGCATTTTTGTGATAATAAAGGAGTGCTGAACGTAGTAAATTCCTGATGGAATCATAATGTTTCAGACTCCCACCTGAGCGACATTCACCGATAATTAATGAAACGCTCACATTACCTTCCCACCCAATTGTCAAAACATCCGCCATAGGCCACAACGGCCCCAAACAGAAGGATGTTTCCAATAAATAAAATCATGAAAAAGCTTTCCCTTCTAATCGCTCTCTTGATGATTCCGAGCTTGATCCACGCCCAGGAATTACTGCCACCAGATACGTCGCTTCAAGACGCGGTGGATCACTATATTGAAGCCGAGCAGGCGACCGGCAACATTAAGCCCGCCGAGCAAGTGGACGACTATGTGCTAATTCGTAGAACGATGCTCGACTTGGTAGGGCGCATTCCTACGATTGCCGAGGTGCAGGCATATGTAGCGGATGAAGATCCGGAGAAACGAGTGAAGCTGGTAGACCGCTTGATGGCGCAACCGGAATTCACTGAACAATTAGCTTACGACCTGAACAATATTCTCGCTCCAGCTGGTAAGGCAGATCTCGAAGCATACCTAGCGGATGCTCTGGCTGCTAACAAAGGCTGGGACACCATGTTTGCCGATATGATTTACGGGAATTATGACGAAGAAATGCCTAAGCAGGCGATGCAGTTTGTCAATCTTCGCATTAACGACATTGATAACCTGACCAATGCAACGAGTGCTCTATTTTTTGGTGTGAATATCAGTTGTGCCAAATGCCATGATCACCCGCTAGTTTCCGAATGGACGCAGGCCCATTTTTATGGCATGAAGTCGTTCTTTAACCGTTCGTTTTCGAATGGTGATTTTGTTGCCGAACGAGCTTATGGCGAAATTAAATACGCCACGACCAGTGGAGAACAACTGGATGCCAGATTAATGTTTCTCACCGGGAGTGTTATTGAGGAACCCGAGCCAGTGGTCTTGGATGACGAAGCCAAGAAAAAAGAGAAAGCTGATTTTGAGCAGTTAAAGAAAGATAAAAAACCAGCTCCTGCTCCGGAATTCAGTCGACGTGCCCAACTAATTGAAATAGCGTTGCGAGAAAATGATCGTGAATACTTCTCGAAGAATATCGTCAATCGGATGTGGCATCGAATCTTCGGGTTCGGGCTGGTCATGCCTCTAGATCAAATGCATCCCGAAAATCCACCAAGCCACCCAGACTTAATCGATTGGTTAGCTCGGGATACCTACACCAACGGATACAACATTCCTCGTCTCATCCGCGGAATGGTCTTGTCAAATACTTATAGCCAAAGCAGCCGATACGATGGTGAAAAGCGTCCTGCAAAGTTTTGGTTTGCTTCGGCCAGCGTTAAGCCTCTGTCTCCGCGACAATACGCGGCAGCGTTAGCGATTGCCGCCAGGAATCCGTCGCACTGGGAAGACGGAAATGAAGCTGAGAGTCGTATTCGAAACGAAGTGAATGCACATCGTGGATGGGCCAATAAATTCGCCGTTCCAAACGAAGAATTTCAGGTAAGTGTTGATGAAGCGTTATTATTTAGCAATGACAATGCTTTCAAAGACAAAATACGAGTGGCTAATGATCGACTGGCCGGTGAATTAGCTAAATTGGAAACCAATGAAGCATTGGTGCAACGAGCCATCCAGGCCGTTTATTCCCGACTGGCAACCGCCGAGGAAATCGAGGCAATATCAGCTTACCTCGAAGCACGAAGCGACCGCCGGGAAGATGCCATTTCACAAATTGTATGGGCATTAATGACCAGCAGTGAGCTTCGTTTTAACCACTAAAATTTAACCATTTGGCCAATTAGACAGTTAGGCTATTGTGTGAGTTTTGGGGCAGAGTATAAGTCTCAGAATCAGGGAGTTTGTCCTTCGTAGTCCTGAGGGCGGATTCGCATAGGCCGAACGGCCGAAGCTGGAAACCAGATAGACAATTTGCCGATTGAATAATTGGTAGATTATTGAAAAGTAATACCGGTAGAGGTTTGGTGCTTTTACCTTTGAATAATAAGACTGGAGTAAATATGTCCGTGAATCCTGGTCGCCGACGATTTTTAGGCGGAGCTGCCGCAGCAGGTGTTGCTGCGAGTTCCATGAATATGGATATTCTCAAAGCCGAATCCTTATCCAATGAACTAAAGAGAAATGGGAAACGAGTTTTGCTTTTATGGCTGGCCGGTGGTGCAAGTCAATTAGAAACATGGGATCCCAAGCCCGGACGATTGACCGGTGGGCCCTATCAGGCCATACAGACTTCTTTGCCTGGTGTGCAGATTTCTGAATTAATGCCAAAAATGGCGACTCGTCTACATAACACTGCTCTCATCCGCTCGCTCAACACGCAGATCGGTGACCACGGTGGCGGAGCTCGATTAATGCATTTGGGGCGTCGTGACGAACCGAATCTGAAATATCCGGATATGGGCAGTGTACTCGCCAGAGAACTTGGTCGCCCGGATTTGCAAGTGCCGGACTATGTGTCTTTCTATACAGCTACAGAAGGTCGAGGAAATGCCGTTGGGCAGCCAGGGTTCCTCGGCGCTCGATATGCTCCGATGTTTCTAACCACCGATAACAAACCGGCTCATCTAAGTCGGCTGGAAGACATTACTGATCTCGATCACAAAGAACGTGCTGATTTGCGTCAGCTACTCAGCAACCGCTTTGCGAAAGGACGAGTTTCCGAATCGCTCGGTAGTCACAACGTAGCGTACGGCCGAGTTCGTGGGTTGATGAGCAGTGAAAAGCTGTTCGATTTGTCGGATGAACCTCAGAAGATAAAAGATCGCTATGGTAACAGCCTGTTCGCTCAGCAAGCCATGGTGGCTCGACGTCTTGTAGAAGCTGGAACGCCATTTGTAAAAGTAGCCCGTGCCTGGTGGGACAGCCATGGTCAAAACTTTGAGACACACCTCGAACTAGTGACCGAATTAGACCATGTCATGTCGACACTTTTGGATGATCTGGAAGAACGCGGATTGCTGGAAGACACACTCGTAATCACGCTCGCCGAATTTGGTCGCACTCCGACGATTAATGCCAGCCTGGGACGAGATCACTTTGCCCGTGCCTGGAGTGCTTCATTGACCGGTTGCGGAATTAAAGGCGGTACCGTGTTTGGTGCCACCGACGAAGATGGACAGCATGTCAAAGATAACGAAATTGGAGCGGCAGAATTGTTTGCCACGATCTACAAGGCTGTGGGGATTGATCCTCATCACGAGTATTTTGTTGGCTCACGCCCCATTCCATTAGTTGATCCCGGAACGCACGCGATCGACGAAGTGCTAGCGTAGTACTTCAGATGTGTATGCATCCGTGACCCTTCCAAAGCTAATTCAAATCCAACCCAATTCGACAGGTTCTTAATAAGATGTTTCAGGCAGATCCTCAAAACTTTCGTGAACTTAAAACGACAACACGCCCTGATATCATGTTGCGAATGGTTCGTAATGAAGATTCAGGTGAAATTTATGTTGGTAGTTCAGATGCGAATGTCTACCGAGTCGACCCAATGGCCGAAACGCCGGAATTCCTCCCCTTTGAAGGGCATACCTCTTATGTAATGGGGTTGGTGGATACCGGCAAGATGATTGTTTCCGGTAGTTATGACAAGAGCCTGATATGGTGGAATAAGGAAACTCAGGAGCAGGTTCGTCGTGTCGAATTAGCTCATGACCGCTGGGTGCGAAACCTGACTATTACTCCGGATAAAAAACATGTCCTTAGTGTTTCAGATGACATGGTCTGTAAAGTCTGGGATGCGGAGAGTGGAGACCTGGTTCGTGAACTGAAATCCCATGTTAAAGTCACCGAGCACGGCTTTCCTAACATGCTTTATGCGGCAGCCGTATCTCCTGACGGGAAGCTAATTGCCACAGTAGACAGAATTGCCAAGATTAAAATCTGGGATTTCGCTACGGGTGAAGAATTGAAAGAACTGGAAGCTCCGAAATGCTATACATGGGACTCCAAAGCCCGAATTCATGCAATCGGTGGAATTCGAAGCGTCGCATTTTCTCCAGATGGCACTCAGCTTGCCGTGGGAGGCATTGGTCAGATCGGTAACGTCGATCATCTAGGTGCTGCAGGGCGAGTGGAATTGTTTGATGTCGCTTCTGGTGAAAAACTGCATATGTTTGAAGGCGATGACAAGCACAAAGGTCTTGTCGAACAGATCGTATTCCATCCTTCCGGAAAGTGGATTATGGCCGTTGGTGGAGATCACGGTGGTTGGATCCAGTTTATGGATCTAGAGAAGAAGGAAGTGATCAAACAGGTTAAAGCGCCCATGCATGTGCATCAGATTGCAGTGACTTCTGATTTTAGTATGGCTTATGGTGCCGGTCACAACCGCTTGGCCGTCTGGTCCTTTGTGCCAGAAGAAAAGACCGAAGGCTAAACATTTAGCCAGTTGGCCAATTAGATAGTTGGACCCGACTTCGCTCTGCTGTCTACGACCGGTAAACTCGAGGCCAGTTAGCCAATTGGCAAGCCGGGGTTTCAGCTTAATTGAGCTCGTCCGTTCCACCTTCGCCTTTCGGGGTTGAGCGGATAAACTCCGTCCGATTGACGAAGTCGGATAGGCCGGATGCCCGAAGCTGTTGATGCTTTAACCAATTCACCATTTAGCCGCGGCCGACGTATAACTGCTGATGAGGTAGGACGACGGCGTCTAGTATTTCCACATGCTGGGGCAATGTGGCCATCAGTAAAGCCACTTCCGCTAGTTCGTGCACGGACATCATTGGCTCCTGATCCTCGACCGCTGCACTGGCTTGGCGGCGTTCAGTTGCGATGTTACCTGGGTGGAGGCCACAGCAGGTGATGTTATGTTCGCGACCTTCTAGAGCAGTGACATGAGTGAGTCCTTGAATTCCGAATTTGGAAGTCGAGTACGGAGCAGAGCCCGGACGAACTCGCGTTGCAGAGATCGAACCAACATTGATAATGCGCCCATTGTTTTGAGGCTTCATGATTTGCATTGCGAGTTTCGTGCACATAAATGGGCCACGGAGGTTGGTGTTGATGACGTGGTCCCAGTCTTCGAGTGAGAGTTGATCGATCGGGCCACCATTAAACGCACCAGCGTTGTTGACCAACAGATCCATGTAGTCAAAGTTGGCTTTGAATTTTTCGAACATTGCATCGACACTGTCGCTACATCCAATGTCACCGGCATGTGTCACAATCTTCAGATCGTGTTCAGCTGCTTCACGGGCCTCCTCGGCCATCCGGTCTAAATCATCCTGATTGCGTGATGAAATTAATAGATCGCATCCTTCTTTGACGAAGGCAAGAACAATACCTCGCCCAATACCTTTGCTTCCGCCTGTGATCAGAGCTGTTTTTCCTGAAAGTTTACCCATGGTGATGTGAATCTCGTATTTGGTTCGTCATTCTTTAGTTTCTTCATTAAGACTGAATCTAACGTATTGTCAGACGCTTGAATACAATTGACTGACACATAGATGACACGTTTTTTGCCTGTATAGCCGACATAATCAGTGTATTCATAAGCCGGTATTTATTAATAACTCGACAGTTGCGAATCTCGGTGCAATAATATTTTCATTGTTCATTACCTTTTCTAAAAACGCTCGGCAAGTTCCAAATTATGTCTTATCGAATCAGGTATTCGCATATGCGTACAACAGCGTGTCTCTTCTCATTACTAACCATCTTTGCACTGGGCTGTGGTGACGACGATGGTGGCGGCGCCTCAAATAGTGATGCCGGTGGCGAAGTGGCTGCGAATACCGGAAATGCTAATAGTGGAGCTGCTGCAAATGGTGGAGATTCCTCGGGTGGAGCCGGTATGGGCGGCGACATGAGCGAGATGATGGGCGGCATGTCCGACCCTGGAGCCGGCGGTGGCGAGGGTATGGGCATGGGGGGGCCTGGTATGGGCGGCGGTATGGACGAAATGATGGGAGGTATGAGCGATCCTGGCGCCGAAGGTGGCGAGGGTATGGGCATGGGCGGTCCTGGCATGGGTGACATGAGCGAGATGATGGGCGGCATGACGGACCCCGGTGCAGAAGGTGGTGAAGGTAACGGCCTTGGTGACTATGGCCAGATGGCAGGCATGGACCCCGGTGGTGAAGGCGGGGAAGGTGATGCCATGGGAGGCTATGGCGAAATGGCTGGTATGGGTGGATTTGGTGCAGGGATGGATCCTGGCGGCGAAGGAAGCGGCATGGGTGACATGGCCGGGATGGGCGGTATGGGAGATATGGCCGGCATGGGAGGTGGTCAGGGACCCGCTCCTAAAACACTCGCCGAGCTGGCAAACGTTTCCTATAAGCAAGGTAAAGATAAACAGGCAATCGACTTGATCTATGCGGCGGCCATCGCAGATGAAACACCGGATAATATTTTGGCTCGTTATCGTTGGATCCCCGGCGCTAAGCGTCCAGGTTTGGCTGTTCGCTTTGGCTTAGCTGTCAACGTCAAGACAACTCCTCGTGACTACAAAGGGGACGCTAAACCGATTGGAACCGAGCAAAATCTGACACCTAGCCGAGGCAATAACAACGGTAATCAAGGCTTTGGTGATGGAGGTTTCGGTGCAGGCCCCGGCGGCCCTGGAGGCATGGGAGACATGTCCGGTATGGGAGATATGGCAGGTATGGGTGGCATGGGAATGGGGTCTCAGGGTGGCGGAGTCCCCGAAGAACTGAAGAAATACACAGGTGATTTGGGTGAAGAGATTGCCAAAGCTTTGAAAAAACGCGTTACAGAGGGGCACTTTGGCACGGTGTTGCAAGTGGCAGCCTCAAAATCTTCCTCCGGAGGCGCTATGGGCGGCATGGGCGCAGGTATGGGCGGCATGGGCGCAGGTATGGGCGGCATGGGCGCAGGTATGGGACCCGGAATGGGTGATCCCGGAATGGGTGATCCCGGAATGGGAGATCCCGGCATGGGAGGTGGCATGGGAATGGGCGGCGGTGGCGGTTCAGGAAATGTCGCTCCCGGCATCATCATGTTAGGGGAAGGTACGGTCGATCAAATTTTAGAAACTGCAGTCGAAGAAGATTTGGATGCGGTCATCTACTTTGATGTATCAGTCGCCTTTATTCCCAAAAACGGACTCGTTCGTAACACAACTTATGTCAGCGTTTATGATGTGAGCTCGGGACGTCAACTGAAAAAGTCTGTACCGCTGGTCAATACGATCCTGCAGACTGAACGTAAGCGAGCGAAAGATCAGAAAAAGCCAGATCCACTTTCGGAAAAAGTGAACGACTTTATGAAGACAGTGGATATGAATTACAAGATGGCAAAAATGCCTCAGAACTTAACCGCGGCGGTCGTTCAGCAGCACCGGCTGATCCCACTGGTCAATAGTAAGACGATTAGTCCGTTGAAAGCATTGGCGGAAATTGCCTTTTATTATCGCTACGACTTATGTCCTGAAGAGCATCGAAAGATCGCTTACGATTCGATCATCGGCCCTCAAATGTCGTCCCAATTGCTGGCAGGAAACTTCGAACAACGACTTTCCGCCGTTGATGTTTTTCTTGACATCGAAACTTCGAAAACACTTCTTAAGGCCCCTCAGGCTGAAAATGGTGGAGCAGGAAGTCCGTTTGGAAATGAAGGACCCTTTCCGGGAGCTGAGCCTGGTGCTGGCGTCGGCGATGGAGCTGGTGCCGAAAGTGGATTTGTAGGGGCAGGTCCTATGGGTGATCCAGCGGCCGGAGCCGCGGGAGCGTTTCCCGGTGCAAATCCTATGGAAGATCCAGGAGCTGCCGGAGCCTTTCCTGGTGCGATGTAGTTAGATTGCTTCTAATATCTTGAAGTAGCCTTAAGAAGTAGAGACCAGAAGCCTCAAGAAAATCCTCTTATCGGAACGCTTCAATGGACTCTGTATCACCGCCCAATCGACGCTCTTAACGCCGAATGTGTTTCGTGATGAAGTAGGTAGTCGGAATCAAAACAAACAGCGGTAGCCAGGCGGCAAGGGACGGAGATATCGCGTAACCACTTGCGCCCACTGCATGGCTTGTAAACACTACGCCAAAGAAGACGACAATCGTTCCGACACCGCCGCAAATCGAGAACAGAAGGCTTTGATTGCGACCGGACAATACAAACGGGAGTCCGAGCAGTAGTAATGTCAGGTCGAGGACGGGCTGGACGAATCTTGCATGAAGTTGCACACGTAAATGGGCTCCATAGTCCAGACTCTGATTTTGTAAGAGCCCGATCAAACTTTTGGTTGAATTGAATTTGTAATGGTTGTTCTGAGCTACCAGCAGGTCAAACGGCAGTTGGCTCACAACAAACAGCTCATTGTCCTTGAGATCAGGGTGATCCGTGGCGGTGACAATGACAGGTTCGCCTTCGAACACGGCAGTGGAATAACTGTCCAACGAGGCGGGAACAGTTACGTTTTTGAGTTTGTAACCGGCAGGTTGAGTTTTCGTTGCTGAGGTATAGATAGCTGATTGTGCTTCAATGATTCTGGGGAAACGCCCGAGTGGTCGGTGAAGGTGGAGACGGGGTAGGAGAATCGTGCTGTCTGACTTGATAGCATGTCGTCCACCAAAAAGAATGTCCGTCCGGTGATCAAATTTTGCCTGAATGGGGATCTTTTCATTCCCGGTCCAGTTTTGAGCGGTACGAGTGAGATCCTGTTGGAAGCGGGGGATAATCAACTCACGATTAGTCGCTGCCAGTGAAGCCATGATGATGGCTACGACGATAATGGGTTTGGCAATTTGATTCGGAGACGCTCCCATCGAGTGCAGTGCAATGAGTTCGTTCTTGCTTTGCATGGTGGCGATTGTGGCAGCGGCAGAGAACAGCACAACGGTGGCGTTGATGGTGTTAAACAGCGTGAAGCAGCGTACGCCGTAATATTGGAAAAGCGTATCCAACAAACTGGCTGATTCCGGAGTCGCTTTACTCAGTCGATCCAGATGCGAAACCATGTCAATGATGAAGTACATGCAGAATAACGAGATCAACGAAATTAGGTAGATCTTGATAAAAAGCTTAATTGTATATCTGGAAAGCAGCGTCATGGGCTCCATCCGCATTTGCTTCAGTTTACTCACTGCCAGCGTTTGACTTGCTCTGACAGGATCCTGATTCCACGCTCAATACTCTCCGCAGACTGTACACCAAATGTCAATCTAATGGTACTGTGATTTGGTGATTCACCCTGGCTGGCAAAACAGTATTCTCCAGGAACGTAGATCACTCCAGCCTCGACGGCAGACTTTAAAAATTCGCCCTGCATGCCCGTGTCGATAGACTCGGGAAGCGTGAGCCATACACAGAGGCCTCCGCGGGTTTCATGCCAATGGCATCCAGGTACATCTCCAAGGAATTCGTTAAGGTAATGGAGCATCGCGAGTCTACGACTGTCATAAACAGCCCGTAATTTGTCGACGTGAGGTAACCAAAGTTCGTCTTGGAGGACGTTTGCCATAATACGCTGGGCAAGCAATGGAGCTCCGAAATCCAGATTGCTTTTCTGGTCACCGACCGGTCCTTGCAGGTCTGCGGGTAGAAATCCCCATCCGACGCGGATTCCAGGCGAGAAGGACTTTGAAAACGTCCCAGCCACAATGGTATGTTCCAGCGAGGGATCCCAGTGATGCATGCTGGGAGTATCGTCGCCTTGATAACGTAGCATCCGATATGCTTCATCTGAGATCACATAGATTTTTTGTTCACGTGACCATCGTTTGGCAATTTCCAGAATCTCTTTTCCTCGTTCAGCTGTTAAAGTCGTACCTCCAGGGTTGTCAAAATAGGGCACGGTATAAATTGCTTTAACCCGATTTAAATCCCCTGCTCTATCGAGTGTTTCTAATGCTGCTTCCAGAGAGGACGGAATGATACCGTCCTGGTCGGTTGCAACTCCGATTGTCTGACCACCAATATTCTTTACGGCACCGATAAAAACAAAGTAGGACGGAGAGGCACAGAGGATGATGTCGCCTGGGTTGAGTAATGTATCAGCAATCAGAAACAGTAACTGATTGCTTCCCGGAGTAATAAAAACCTGATCAATCGAAGTGTTGTATTCAGCGGTTTTTCCAGCGGCTGCATTGTTCATTTCGATGGCATGGTCGAGGATCAACTGGCGTAGTTGCTGGTCGCCGTTATTAGATCCGTATTGCAATGCAGTTTGAGAAGCTTCACCGGCGGAAAGGACTTTGTCGGCTGCGATCCGAGTTGCCTCCACAGGCAGTGATGCGTTGTCGACAAACCCCGCGGCTAGAGAAATGATATTGGGATTTGACAGAGCCATTCCCATAAGTTGACTGATAGGTTGTCCAGCGGCTTGCAACGCTCGTCGACTGATCTGTGAATTACTCGAGTGTGTCATGGTCTTTTGTGATTGGATGTTTCGTCGGATGGAATAGACAACACTGACAGTCGTATGCCAAACAATTTTACAAAAAGTGACTGTCTTAATGACTTCTTCGGTATTCTAGGGCAAACCAGTCTCTTTGGCATATGCAGGAAGTGTGAGATGCAGCAATTCTTCGGTTGGATTAAAGACATTGTTTTTCCTCCGATTTGCTTGGGATGTCGTCGGAGGGTGGTCGCTGCAGCGGAGAGTGATGTCGAGTTGTTATGCGGGCAGTGTTGTCTGGAGATTTTAGATCTTGCCACTCCGCGATGTGGGAAGTGTGGATTCCCTGCTCCGCATGAAAATAACTTTGAAGATAGACGAGAGCAGTCTCCGTTCAAATTTTCGGGAGTCAGCACCAGAAGAACGCCAATCAATGAGCAGCGTTCTAATTCCGACACGATCTATGCAGATTGCCTTGAGTGTCGACAATACGAGTTTTCGTTTGAGAAGACGACTTGTTTGGGTGGGTATCAGGGGCATCTTAAAGAGCTTCTTTTGCAGGCTAAGGGAGCATCCGGTCAGGCTGCCGGGTTTGCTTTAGGGCAGCTGTTGGGAGCACAGTTGGATGCCAGTCAATTCAGTCGAGTGGTTACTGTGCCGATGCACTGGCGGCGTAGACTGATCAGACATCACTCGACCGTGGAGACCCTCGCTCGCGGTGTCGTACAACAGACAAAAATCCCCTTGGATTTGACGATTACTAAGGCCATTCGGCCTACGGAAAAGCAAGGGACACTTTCATTGGCACAACGTCGTAAAAATATGCGTCGGGCTTTTCAGATTCGTAAACCTAGTTTGATTCAAGACCAACACTTGCTGTTAGTGGATGACGTGATGACCACGGGAGCAACACTCGATGAATTAGCCCGAAACCTCAGGAAGAGCGGGGCTGCCAGTGTAGAAGTAGCTGTAGTCTGCCGTGCAGGATGGAATGTGAGCTAATGCGTCATTATGCCATAGACAATGTCTGGTACTTGAAATCAATAGTAACCAACGGAACAATAGGGGCACACGTCCGTTGTCCCAGAACGGCTAGGCCTGAGGTGCTATATAAAGTCCACAGGTAGAAATTATAGGAACTGAAATTGTCATGACGAAGAAAAAACAGAAGCCGTTTCGAGCTGCGATCTTGCGCGGGCTAGGGGTCGTGCTACCTCCGCTGTTAACGATCGCTTTATTTATCTGGGCTTGGTCGATGATAAATAACTATATCCTCCAGCCAGTCGACTGGCTGGCTCGGACTGTGGTTATAGCCTCGATCTCTGAAATCAGTGACGAAAAAACCAGTGAAGCGGATATAGCGATTGATGGTGGCAGAGGACCATATATTCCTCATGTCGTTTATCAAACAGTAGCAAACGACGAAGAGCAGGTTTTGGATATGTCTTCGGCCACGGCTGAGGATATCTACGATCGCTATGTAACCATGGTCTATCTTAAACCCTGGCTGGTTGCTGTGGTGTTCATGGTGTTGTTCGTCATTATTCTGTATTTTATTGGTGAGCTGCTTGCGGCAAAGTTTGGACGGTTTGCATTTTCTCAATTGGAAAAAATTGTCAATCGAATACCCGTCATACGCAATGTCTATTCCAGCGTGAAACAAGTCACTGATTTTCTCGTGGGTGACCACGACATGGAATTTAATCAGGTGGTTGCGGTGCAGTATCCGAGTGCTGGGATTTGGTCGATCGGATTTGTAACCGGGTCAAGTATGCGGGGAGTTCGTGAGCATGTTGGAGAAGAAATGATCAGTGTGCTGATGCCTACTTCGCCTATGCCCGCGACCGGCTTCACGGTCACAGTGCCGAAGAGTAAAACGGTAGAACTGGATTTAACCATTGATCAGGCGATTCAATTTGTTGTTAGTTGCGGGGTCGTCGTTCCGTTTAATCAGTTATGTAATGACACCACCCCGGAGCAGCAGCAGGAAGCAGTGCGAAATTCGGTGGAAGCCATGATTGAGCATGACATACCGGCCGATTCAACCGACGACGATCAACACCAGGAAAGCACGGAAGATTAATGAGTGATTCATCGGATCGAATTTTGAAGCTGGGTACTCGATCTAGTGCCCTTGCATTATGGCAGTCCAACTGGGTTGCGACTCAGTTGCGGGAGTTGGGTTTTGGGATTGAATTGGTGAAGATTTCAACCTCCGGCGATGTCAAAAGTGGCCCGATCGGAGCGATTGGCTCGCAGGGTGTCTTTACCAAAGAGATTCAGCGGGCGTTGCTTGATAAGGAAGTTGATTTCGCTGTTCATAGTCTCAAAGATCTCCCGACTGAGGATATCCCTGGACTGTGCCTGACTAGTGTTCCACCACGAGAGAGTGTGGGAGACGTTTTAGTCAGTAATGAAATCTCTAGCTTTGATGAAATTCCTGCGGACGCATTGATTGGTACAGGAAGTATGCGCCGTAAGGCTCAATTACTTAATCAGAGGCCGGATCTACAGGTCGAGGATATTCGTGGCAATGTAGATACGCGGTTGCAAAAACTGGATGAGGGAGCCTATCAGGCCATTATTCTGGCTGAATCCGGCTTGAAGCGACTAGGGTTAACCGAGCGGATTACCCACGTCATCGACCGAGGCGTCATGATTCCGGCGGTGGGTCAGGGGGCGTTAGGAATTGAGTGCCGTGAAGAGGATGCCTACGTTCGGGAAGTCCTCGCTCATCTAAATGATCTTTCAACATTTCTCTGTGTTACAGCTGAGCGAGCCATGCTGAAGGCTCTTCGGGCCGGCTGTTTGGCACCAGTTGGAGCCTGGGGGCAATTAAAAGAGGATCAATTACATTTGCAAGGTGTTGTGCTGAGCGGCACGGGAGACCAGCGAGTCGACTCAGACAGTCAGGTGGATTTGTCTGATCAAACCGCAGCGGTTCAGGTGGAAAGGGCCACAGCACTTGGCCAGGCAGTGGCGGAGTCATTGATTGCTCAAGGAGCCACGGAATTGATTGCCGAAGCTCGGGAAAATTACTAATCAGGCCTGACGGAATTGACTTGAGCCTCAGTCTGTTGATTTACGTTTGCGGCGAGGCTTTATCCTGCATGGCTGCGTCTTCGTTTTGAATGGCCTGGTAAACTTCTTCTCGGTGTACTGAGATACTCGGTGGGGCATCAATTCCCAGACGTACTTTATCTCCGCGTACGTCAACAATAGTGATGGTGATTTCTTCTCCAATCATGATACTTTCATCACGTCGTCGTGAGAGTACGAGCATTGAATGGTTCTCCGGGAAGTGGTAGGGGGGAGTGGTGTTTTGGGGTTCTGTTGTTCTTGTGTAGAAAGAGTATCGGAAGAGCCTACAGGTAATTGATTGTCAAATAGCTGATTACGATAAATTTCTTAACAATTGCATTCCGCATTCGGCACTTATGCTAAACGTGCCGTAGATTCCAAGCGTGCCGGTTGTTCCGATTACACCGTGGTCCCCAAAACAATCAATGCCTGAAGGGCGAAGTTGGAACCGACAAGCTCTCTTACTCTGCAACTTAGGCTTGCCAATTGTGCAGTTGGTTGAATGGCTAAATGGAAAATTGTCTTTTTGGCCGACTAATCGTTTCACTGGATTGATGCTATAACAGATTATTAAGAGACAATTCACGTGGTTGATAGTCGTAGTACTAACTAACCTATTAGGAAATCATTGAGAACTGGAGCGAACTTTGAGCGATTCAGAAAAAACATTAATTCGTGTTGGTCACAGTCCTGACCCTGATGACGCCTTTATGTTTTATGCCTTGGCGAAAGAGACGATTGAGACAGGCGATTATGTATTCACGCATGAGCTGGTTGATATCGAAACCTTAAATCGAAGGGCATTTGAGGCTGAGCTAGAATTAACAGCCTTGAGCTTACATGCCTACGCTCATCTTGCTGATAAGTATGCGATATGTGCCTGCGGAGCGAGTATGGGGGACAAATACGGACCGATGGTAGTTGCTCGGGAAAAGGTCACGATCGATGACTGCAAGAGTTATACGATTGCGGTGCCAGGTACGTTGACGACTGCCTATCTAGCATTGCGTATGTGTTTGGGAATCGACTTCGATCATGTCGAGGTTCCATTCGATGAGATTTTGGATGTGGTGGAAGCCGGTGAATATGAAGGACAGGCAGTTCAGGCCGGTTTGATTATTCACGAAGGTCAATTGACTTATGGAAGTCAGAATCTGGAATTGGTCGTGGATCTTGGCCAGTGGTGGTATGACGAAACAGAATTGCCTTTACCGCTGGGGTGTAACGGAATTCGTAAAGACCTGGGGCAGCCTGCGATGGATGAAGTCACAGCTCTGTTGAAGGAATCGATCGTCCACGGGTTGGAGAATCGGGCACCGGCACTGGACTATGCCTTAGGTTATGGTCGCGGGCTGGACCGTTCCATGGCTGACGAGTTTGTTGGGATGTATGTGAATGACTGGACGATCGACTTTGGTGAAAAAGGACGCGAAGCAGTAGCAGAGTTATTACGCCGAGGCTTTGAGGCAGGAGTGATACCTGAGTTGATTGAACCGGAGTTCATTGGCTAGGTTTCATCAGAATAATTAACAGGCAGCCGTCTTTATGTCGGCTGTCTTTTTTTGCGCTATTTGCGAAAGGCGTGATAGGTGGCATGGGACTTAGTGCTGGGGCATAAAAAACGCCACATGGTATGAACCATGTGGCGAAGGTGACCCCTAGGGGAATCGAACCCCTGTTGCCGGCGTGAAAAGCCGGAGTCCTAACCGCTAGACGAAGGGGCCAGCGATAGTTTGAGAATTAATTAATAATCCCAATGCTTATATCAAATAGCTGATTGTGATTATCGTCAAGTAGGGGAGCCGAATTGGAATTTAATTTTATGGAAAGTAACCAAAAAAACCAACTTTTGTAGGCCGACTGGGGTAATACAGTCTTGAGGAACTCCAGACTGATTTGTTGTGCAAGTCAGCTGAAGATAAGGCCCTAGTTGTTTACGCTTGAATTCCAATGGCTTCAAAGAAGGACAAATTACGGATTTTCTGTAACCGCATCTTCGTTTCGTTGAATGGCGTTAAAAACTTCCTGTCGATGGACGGGTACTTCCTTAGGGGCTTCTACTCCCAAGCGTACCTTATCGCCACGAATATCGACAACAACGATCGTAATGTCATTGTTGATGACAATACTTTCATTCTTCTTTCGTGACAGAACTAACATTGCTCAGTCCTTTGGTAAAAAATTGTGATGATCCGTTATTCACTTTAGAGTGGCTCCGGTATTAAGCGGTATCCACGCTTTTAATGTTATTTTACGTATCCCGTAGAATGACGTTGAGTCATAAAAACAGTGGTTTAGGAAGTTGTATTGCTTATTGCACACTGTCTGCAGGAGTTACTTCACTCTACGACGTGGTAATAGGTGGTCAAGCTATACCTGAATTTCTTCTAATGTTTTGTAGTTATCATGCTGTAATTAGCCTTAAAACCGGTATAAGTGGTCACTTTGGCCTGATTCAGTCTATTTGGACAATAAACTTGCCTGTGACAATCAAATTGGTAATTAGGCGATGGATTTGAGATTTTCTCGATGACTTAAATGGCTGGGTTCGGATCTCTAGGATTTCTAACGGAGCTTTGGAGAACTGCCCTTTTGAATTTCTCTTTATCTTTCAGGAATTACTGACTGATGGGGCTATTCTTTCACTACGCAAATAGATATTCTTAGAGTCTTATGGGTTAATTATTGCCCCTTGTTTATCCGCGCCTATATTTAGTTGTCAGTTCGCTTCATCCATGGAAGTCCCAGAACAAAAATTAAGTTTTCCGCAGTCATTTCGTAATTGGCTGGGGAACATCATCACTGTTTTCAAAACGACAATTAATGGGTTGCTCATTACGTTGCGTTATTGGCGTAAAACGTATGACCCAGATCGTCGAACCTTTACAGAACAATACGAGTATCCGGAGAAGCCTGTTCCTGTGGCTCCCAGATATCGCGGGTTTCATCGATTTGATCTGACAACCTGCATTGCTTGTGACGCCTGTGCCAAAGCATGTCCCGTGGACTGTATATATATTGGCAAAGAAAAGGTGACCGTTGGTAAGGGGTTCAAGATTACAGGCTATGCAATCGACTATTCGAAGTGCATGTTTTGTGCTCTCTGTGTGGAACCGTGCCCGGTCGATTGTATCTTCATGGGGGCGTCGCACGACTTGAGTTGTTACAGTCGTGACGGAACGATTGTGGATTACTCGCGACTACCGTTAGATGTTAGCTGGGGGCGAGCGACGCTTAATCCGGCAGCTGTGGCTCAGTCGAAGGTGATTGTCAATACGGTACATACCGGCCCCAATGAAGGTCAGCAGTAAGGCTCGTTGGAATACACAGAACTCGTCAGGGAAATATGTCACCAAATCAAACATTGAAATTGTTCACATTAGAGGAAGCAAATGCTTCGCTCCCGCTTGTGCGCGCGATTACAAGTGATTTGGCGGAATTGTCTGGAGTCGTGTTTGAACGTCAGCGTCATTTGGCTTCGATCAGTGCCGGGCGCGAACTCCGAGCAGTGGGTGAAGTCGGCGAGTTGACCGATCCTTACTCGGAAGAATTAGTGCATACACAGGAAGAGCTAGAGCGTCAGACGGCGCGATTGCATGAATTAATTGATGAGTTACGTGCTTTAGGAGCGGAACCCAAGAATGGACCAGATGGTCGAATCGATCTGGTTGATTTTCCGTCAGAGAAAGAAGGGCGAGTGGTCTATCTTTGCTGGCGTCTTGGTGAGCCTTCCGTTGAGTATTGGCATGAAATCGATGCAGGCTTTAATGGTCGTCAAAGTGTATCTGGTTTAGTAGTGGAACAAGTTGCCGAAGGTCCTGCGTAGGTCCCGACGGTTCAAAGTTAATAAATGGAATAACGATGTTATTTGCAGAAGCAGCAGCACTGGAATCGTCAGTCAGTCTGGTTGGCTACCTGGCCCTTTTTGTTGGGATTGGGCTGGTGTTTGTCTTTGTCAATCTGTCGGTTGGGCGATTCCTGCGACCTGATAATCCACATCAGGAAAAGGGTGAGATATATGAATGTGGTGAACCGACGATCGGTTCCAGTTATGTTCAGTTCGACTTGCGTTTCTACATCGTTGCCCTGCTCTTTATTATCTTCGACGTTGAAGTTGCCTTCTTTTTTCCATGGGCCACGGTCTTTGGGAAGTCGGAGCAGTTAGCATCACTGGCTGATGCTGAGCAAGCGGTGGCGTCGGGTGAGGTTTTGACTGAGGATGCTCAGCGGTTGTTGCTTGAGATGGGAGTAGCAGAACCGACTGTCCCTGTCGGTGGCGAATTGGCCATTGCTGAGAGTGCCAAGACGTTATCGTTAATTACATTAATTGATATTGCTGTGTTTTTTGTCGTGTTGATGCTTGGTTTCTTCTATGTGTGGAAACGAGGTGACCTGGATTGGGTCAAAGCTGTGGTGAATGAACGCCGTAGAAATCGTGCTCCCTCGGCTGAAGCTTAGGGGTTTGGTTAGGTTGGAATAACAAGCTGGCAAACGGGCAAATAAGGTAAACGAACAAATGAGTGAAATCCCTCTGGTATCTGAACTTCGAGCTAAATTCGGTGAAGGCATCATCGATGTGAACCTCGAAGCGATTGATGAATGGGTGGAAGTGAATCCCAGTGTGTTAGTCGAAGTCTGTCAGTTTCTCAAAGAAGCCGAGGGCTTTCGTTTTGATATGTGTAACAGTATCACCGTAGTTGACTATCTGGAGACTGACCCAAAGAAAGCCGCGAAGGTTGATTGGGAACCTCATCTGGAAGTGGTTTATCACTTGAGTAGTATTGCTACCAAATTGACTTTGGTGCTGAAGGTGAAAATTCCTCGGTGGAAAAACGGAGTGGAAGGTGAATTGCCAACCGTACCGTCTGTGGCTGGTGTGTGGGCAACCGCCGACTGGCACGAACGCGAGGCTTATGACTTGTCTGGAGTGAATTTTCTAGGGCACCCACATTTGAAACGGATTCTCTGTCCTGATGACTGGGAAGGGCATCCTTTGCGTAAAGATTACGAAATGCCGTTGGAATATCACGGAATTCGAGGACGCTAACGCAGAGATTGATAGTAGGGAATTTTGGGTAGTAAAACCAACTAAGGTAATTGCGGAATAAATTCGAGTATGGCCACTTCAAAGATTGATGATCCTCGCGTAGTTGAGTTTGACGTCCGAACGGATGAGATGCTCATTAATATGGGACCTCAGCACCCCAGTACTCACGGGGTGTTGCGTCTTGTGCTGCGTACCGATGGTGAAGTTGTTTCTGACGTTGAACCTCATCTGGGGTATCTGCATCGTTGTGCTGAAAAGATTGGTGAAAACTTAACTGCTCGACAGTGGGTTCCTTATACGGATCGAATGGATTATCTAGCGGCCATGAATATGAATCTTGGCTGGTCTTTAGTTATTGAAAAGTTACTCGAATACGATCTTCCCGAACGTGGTCGGCATTTGCGAGTGATTATTTCTGAAATGGGGCGTATTGCCAGCCATCTGGTAGCGATGGGGACTTATGGACTCGACCTGGGGTCGTTTACTCCGTTTCTTTATGGTTTTCGTGAGCGAGAGAAAATCCTCAATCTGTTTGAAGAAGCTTGTGGAGCTCGATTGACCTACAGTTATCTCACACCTGGTGGAGCCACTGCAGACTTGCCGGTTGGATGGACAGACAAATGTCGCCAGTTCCTGAATCAGTTCAAAGAGGTGATTCCTGAATTACATACTCTGCTGACCACCAACTCGATTTTTGTTTCACGTACGGCAGGCATTGGCGTGATGTCAGCCAAGATGGCGGTGGATTACGGTTGTACCGGACCAGTGCTTCGGGGAAGTGGGGTTTATCATGATCTGCGATTCCATGGTGAAGAACGCTATACCGAAATGTACGAAGGCTACGTGTTCGATGTCATTTGTGCAGATCCTGAAACTGGGGAATATCCGGAATCCAATTACGAGTTCCACGGCGATTCGCTGGATTATCCAGAAATCCCACGTCAGGCAATCCTTGGAGATTGCTGGCATCGATTCTATGTGCGGATGTTGGAGGTTGTTCAGTCTGTCCGTTTGATCGAGCAGGCCATTGAAAAATATGAAGCGACATCGGGTGATTGGGGAACGCCGATTAAGCTTGTGCAGAAATTGCCGGCTAAAGAAGCATACATGGAAACTGAAGCTCCCCGTGGTCAGATGGGATTTTATGTCGTCGGCAATGGCGATTCGATTCCCTGGCGAGTTCGGGCTCGTAGTAGCTCTTTCTGTAACCTCTCAGTAACTGCTCCACTCTGTCAGGGAATTCTACTGGCAGATATTCCGGCGATTATTGGGAGCCTGGATGTGGTGATGGGAGAAATTGACCGCTAATGCGGGCGAGTTAAATTTCGTTGTTATCGACTTAGAGACAATTAGGAATAAGGCCAGTTAAATGGCAGATTTTATAAACAATATTTTCGGCATCGGCGACTCCTGGGTCGGCTATTTGATTGCCGCGCTTATTGCAGCCGTGCTTATTTTGCACGTTGTGGCGGTCGGAGCGTTGCTCTTCATTTGGATGGAGCGAAAAATCTCCGGTCGTATTCAGGACCGACTTGGACCAACTCGTGTTGGAGGGAAGTACGGTTGGCTACAAACTCTGGCTGACGGTATTAAGCTGATTGCCAAAGAAGATATTACCCCAGATCTTGCAGATCGCTTTCTGTTTAAGATCGCCCCCTACGTTGGTTTAGCAGCTAGTTATGCTGCCTTTATTGCTCTGCCATTTGCAGACGGTGTGGTCGCTCAGCACGTCAATACAGCAGTTTTCTTTGTTCTTGCTGTTCTTGGGCTGGAAGTGTTTAGCGTTATTTTGGCCGGTTATGCGTCCGGTTCGAAATGGTCATTGTTCGGTGCAATGCGAGAAGCCGCTCAAGTCGTTAGCTATGAGGTTCCTCTAGGGATGTGCGTCGTTGTGCCAGTCATGATCTGCGGCACAATGAATTTGACTACTATCGGAAATATGCAGGCGGGGCTGTTTACCAACTGGCTCGTCTTTAATGACCCATTTACATTCCTCACGGCGATTATTTACTTCACTTGTGCCACGGCTGGAGTCAATCGAGCTCCGTTTGACTTGGCTGAAGCGGAAAGTGAATTGGTCGCCGGATTCCATACGGAGTATTCAGGATTGCGTTGGAGTTTATTCTTCATGGCTGAATACAGCTCGATGTTTGTTGTCTCAGCTCTGGCAAGTATCCTGTTCTTTGGCGGCTCACACGGCCCGATTCCGGTTGGGCAATGGATTGGTGAGACCATCGGTGGAACCTGGGGTTTAAGTATTTCTCGCATTATTGGAGTGGGTAACCTTTTGCTTAAAGGTTTAATCGGCGTAACCGTGATGATGTGGATTCGCTGGTCATTCCCTCGTTTGCGAATTGACCAAGTGATGACCATGTGTTTGAAGTATTGCGTCCCGCTTGCAGCGCTTGGGTTTATCGGAGCGACGACTTGGCAGTATCTTGATTTGCCAACCGCCAATTCACTGGTAGGTAATCCTCGATATGAAAAACACGAAATGTGGACTGAAGGTGTGGGTGTAACTCCTGCGGCTGATGCCGGCCCAGCGTCAGGCATTCCAGATCCCGAGCCGCACTCAGAAGATAAGACTGCCAATGCAGATTTAGTGACCGTAAAGACACTACCTGTTTCGGTTGTGAAAGGAGGTGAACGATAATGGATTTGCTCGCAGTAGCGTGGCCTTATTGGCACCAGTTCTTCTTTATTATCTTTGCCACGATTGCCATTGGATTTGGCTTTGGTGTCTTGTTGAGTAAAAACGTCGTTCGAATGGCGTTTTATCTCGTCCTTTCACTCGGCTCCACGGCCGGATTATTTTTCCTGGCAGGTGCTGAATTCGTAGGTGCCATGCAGTTGATGATCTATGTCGGAGGTACGTTGGTGCTGTTGATTTTTGGCGTCATGCTGACGGCTCAAAAAGACTTTATCAATATGGATACACATACTCAGGATTGGATTCTGGCGACGATCGTTGGCGGATCCTTGCTGATGGTTCTGCTCTTCGGTGCTTTTGGTGCGGAAGATTGGCGAACACCTCAGGATATTAATGATGCCTATGTTTCCGCCACCAAAGAGGCAACGCCTTTAGGGTTGGCACTGACGGGGATTCGAGTGGATACATTAGGTGAATCAACCGATGCGGTGGCAGATGGAAAATCAGGCTATCTGATGCCGTTTATTATCGTTTCGTTTCACCTATTAGTGGTTCTTATTGGTGCTGCTTATATGGCTCGTACCAAAAAACTATCTCATGCGACAGATGATAAGAGCAGTCGTGCGAAATTGATGTTGTTCAAGATGGAACACGAAGAAGAACCCTTGGAAGAAGCAAAGTACGTAGTAACTCATAAAGGGAAATCGGCATTGAATCCGCTTGACCCTAACGATGAGAACTAGTCATTCACTACAGGAAGTGATTGGAATTTCAAAATGTTGTTAATTGGAACAGTTACCGTTTCCTGGTACCTCGCAGTGGGAGCCGTGTTATTTGTACTCGGCGCCGTCTGTATGGCCACAAAACGCAACTTGCTAGGAGTCTTGATGGGAGTTGAGTTGGTGCTCAATGGCGCCAATATGAACTTCATTGCATTTGGAAGTAAAGTACTTCGCCCCGAGGGCTCATTGGGGTTAGACGGGCAGTTAATTGCTCTGTTTGTGATTGTGCTTGCCGCAGCTGAAGCAGCCGTGGCATTGGCAATTGCCTTGAATTTTTATAACAACCACAACACTGTGGACGTAGATCGAGCGAACGAGTTGAACGGCTAATGGAACTTCACATATTATTAGGCACTGCCGTATTACTGCCATTAATTGCGTTTTTCGTAAACCTGTTACTTGGCCATTCTCTCCGTCGGAGAGGGCAAAGTAAGCTGGCTGCGAGTATCTCGTTGGCGGCGATTGCCGGTGCTGCATTTCTTTCGTTTGTTTCTTTGTTTGTATGGTTGAGCGACTCCAACTCTAACGGCGAATCCAATCTAACTGCATTAAGTGAACTAAAGCAGGCAAATAAAGAGCATTTGGAGCACTTGGAACATCCTGCTGGGCATGAGTCAGAAGGTCATAGTGATGACAACGATGCCGAAAACCATCACCCCGTGGGTGACGGCGACGGTCATGCGAAAGGGCATGACGAGGGGGAGGAAGAAGGAGAAGGAGAGCATGGAGATGAAGCATCAATTCGCCATACAGAAGTATTTACGTTACTGGCGGATGAGTCATCCAATGACGCTGTGGAACATGGTGGCGAATCAGACTCGGCAGAGAATGCTAATAGTGAACATCACAAAGCCCCTAGGTTCGAGGCTAAATCCGGCGACTACTACACACTTGGTACGTTTGGCGATCTGAAACTGACGATTGGCTACTACATCGATTCACTCACGATTGCCATGTTCTGTATGGTTACCTTCATCGCGACGTTGATCCATTGGTACGCATCCAAGTACATGGACGATGAGTTGCCCGAAGATAAACGGGACCACCATGTCGACCCAGAACACAATAATTTCCTGGGCTACTTTTATAAGAAAATCTTCACGGGTGCAGGTCACGACGATCATCACGATGAACATCACGACGACCATCACGATGACCACGGCCACGATGGAGAAGCAGTTAGTGAAGAGGACTACGAGTTTGTTGATCATGAAGTGGTCATGCCAGACGGTAGTCACTGCCATCGTAAGGGACGTTACCCACGATTCTTCCAGGCGTTGTCGCTGTTCTGCTTTAGCATGCTCGGTCTTGTTCTGGCCGGCAATATTGCAATGACATTCGTGTTCTGGGAACTGGTTGGGATTTGTTCATTCTTCCTGATTGGTTTCTATGTCGAACGAAAAAGTGCTTCCACCGCGGCCAACAAGGCATTTATTGTTAACCGCGTGGGTGACTTTGGAATGATCATCGGATTGATGATTTTCTGGACAGGCTTTGGGACTTTTAACTATGACGAGTTATTTAATCAGATGGGTTCCGCCGCTCAGGCTCATGTAGCACACGCTCATGATGAACACCACGGAGACGACGCTCACGGTGGGCACGGAGAACTAGAAACAGCAATTCCAAGTGGCTTTGCGACTCAGTTCTTTGCCGCTGAAATTGAAGAGTATGCCGCCGAGTATAATGTCAGTGAAGCAAAGGCTCTGAAAGCAATTAATGAAGAACGTGAAGAAGAAGGGAAATCTCCGCTCGGATACTGGCTGATGATTGTTGGTGGATTGGGGATTTTCTGCGGATGTGTTGGGAAAAGTGCTCAATTCCCACTGCACGTGTGGCTTCCGGATGCGATGGAAGGCCCAACCCCCGTCTCTGCTTTGGTGCACTCAGCGACGATGGTTGCCGCCGGAGTGTTTTTAGTTGGTAGATTCTTCCCGATGCTCGTGCCTGAAGCATTGTTTGTCATCGCCATTATCGGGACGATCACGCTATTCATTGGAGCGACAATCGCTATTGTTGCGACCGACATTAAGAAAGTACTGGCCTACTCAACCATTTCTCAGCTTGGTTATATGATCATGGCACTGGGTGTTGGCGGTTGGGTAGCAGGACTTATGCACTTGTTTACACACGCATTCTTCAAGTCCCTGCTGTTTATGGGGTCCGGTTCGGTTATTCATGCGGTCCACACCAATGAAATGACAGAGATGGGCGGATTACGTAAGAAGATTCCAATCACCGCCTGGACCATGTTTGTTGGTTGTTTGGCCATCGCAGGGGCTGGGATCCCATTTATTATTGGGACAAGTGGTTACTACTCGAAGGACGCTATTCTGGAACAGGCGTTTAGTTGGGGGAATGCTAACGGCTGGGGATTCGGCGGACCATTTTTCTGGATTGCTTTGGGCAGCGCGGCCATTACCGCCTTCTATATGTTCCGCATGTGGTTTATGACCTTTGTTGGTAAACCGCGTGATGAAGAACGATTTTCTCATGCTCATGAATATCCACGCATGGTACATCCACTACTGATTCTGTCAGTCATGGCAATCGGTGTGGCCTGGGCGAACCCTTTTTCATCAGGTACAGAATTAGGATACATGCTGGAAGCAGCTCGCCCTGAGGCTGTAGCCGGCCAAACACTCGCTGGTATGGGATCAGATATCGTCGTTCCTGATGAACACTTAAGTCACTTAAGTGCTGTCAAAGTACCAGTTACCTGGCTAGCTACGCTTTCTGGTGTCATCGGTATTTCTCTAGCATTCCTCATGTACGCCACGCCGCCAACGAGATTCCTCAAGCCGGCAGAAGTTAAAGACACCTTTGGTGGTGTTTACAACTTTCTCAGTAACAAATGGTGGTTTGATGAACTCTATGACTTCCTGTTTGTACGACCGTCCAAGGTCATCGGCAGGTTTGTCACAGCAATTGATAAGAATATTTTCGACACAATCATTCATTTCTCGGCCAGAGCAACCAAAAAGGTTGCGAATATCTGGACTCGAATTTCAGATGGTTTTGTCATTGATGGATTCGTCGACTGGCTTGGCCGCTCGGTATACCGTGTCGGTACTTCGCTACGTCGGGTTCAAACTGGAAATCTGCGTCAGTACGTGTTGTTTATCGTAATTGGCGCAGTGGCAATCTTTGTCTTTGTGAGCTTTATGTGGGATCCGGCTTCGGCTAGCACCAAATAGACTCACTTAAAAACTAACTAGAAGAACACACTTTTTCATACCACACGAAGCAATGGCTTCAACCACCATTGGAAGAGTAAAAAAATGGCACTCATTACCTTAATTGTATTTTTACCGACGCTCGGAGCACTCGCGATCGCCTTTATGCCTAGCAAAAAGGATGAAAACGGTGTAAACGAAAAGGATAACCAGAATTTGCTTCTGGGGTTCACACTTGCGGTTGGGATTCTAACCTTTGTTGTTAGCCTTGCAGCGTTAGTCTTCATGGGGGACTCCGCTATTGATGAGAATATCGGAGAGATGCAACATGCGTTTAGTGTCTCATGGATACCCGCATTTGACATCGAATATGCCATGGGTATTGATGGAATTAGTTTTCCATTGGTTCTACTCACCACTGGTGTGAGTATTCTGGCGATTCTGGCTAGCTGGTCCATCAAAAAGCATGTTAAGGCATACTGTGTTCTATTCCTGTTACTAGAAACTGGAATGATCGGTGTCTTCCTAGCACTCGACTTCTTCCTTTTCTACGTGTTCTGGGAAGTCATGCTGTTGCCGATGTATTTCCTAATTGGAATCTGGGGGGGGCCACGTCGTGAATATGCGGCGATTAAGTTCTTCCTATATACCTTGCTCGGTTCAGTGCTGATGTTGATCGCCATTTTGATGATCTACTTCAACAGTGACCTGACCCAACTTGCTCCAGCTAATTTGCAAGAGTTGGTTGATAATAACGTAATCAATGCGGAAGTGACTGAGAGTGTGGCTGCAGGTATAGAGAGCGGAACGGCTGTTCACACCTTTAATCTGGTTGCACTCGCCGAAATAGCTCAAACCACAGACTGCTTCAGCGCTGAATTACAGTGGTGGTGTTTCTTGTTGCTGTTTATCGGTTTTATTGTGAAAGTTCCATCGATACCAGTTCACACTTGGTTGCCTGACGCTCACGTGGAAGCTCCAACTCCAATTTCGATGATTCTGGCCGGTGTGCTGCTGAAGATGGGAGGCTACGGTATCATCCGTATTTGTTACCCAATCTGTCCGGCCGGCGGTTTAGAGCTATCCTACGTTGTGGTTGGTCTTGGTGTAGCCAGTATGGTCTATGGAGCCTTCGCAGCTCTGGCGCAAACCGACTTCAAGCGAGTGGTCGCTTATAGTTCGGTCAGTCACATGGGCTATGTGGTTGTCGGTTTCGGTGTCTGGACGATGCTCGGAAACGGTGACTACTGGAAGATGGGTGTGACCGGGGCGATGTACCAGATGATCGGGCACGGTATTTCATCAGCCGGTATGTTCTTTATGGTTGGTATTATCTACGATCGGGTTCACCACAGGAACCTCAACGAATTTGGTGGTCTATACGGCCTGATGCCGAAATATACCGCTCTGGCGATGGGCTTATTCTTTGCCGGCTTGGGGCTTCCCGGACTGTGTGGATTCATCGGAGAAGTATTGGTTGTTCTTAGCGTCTGGCGATTTAGCCCACTATTAGCCATTATCTCTGCCTCGGTTGTCATCTTCACTGCTGGATATATTCTCTGGACTTTACAACGCGTTTATCTTGGCCCTGAGTACAAAGGGCCTCACGCCGAAGAAATCAAGCCAATCAACGGGCGGGAATTCTCTACCGGAGCGATTTTGCTGGTCTTAGCCATCATCTTTGGAGTCTTTCCAAATACGCTGATTAAGTACATGGATAAAACTGTGGATCAACAGGTCACTTCGCTGAATGAGTGGCGAGAAGGATATGAGCAAACCTTAGCTACGGCTGAAGAATCAGACGAAGCCGAACCTGCAGACGAAGCATCGGAAGATGGTCACGGTGAAGATAGTGAAGAAGCTGCCGACGAACATGGCGAAGGTGAGACGGCGGCAACTTCAGATCTTACGGAAGTGGCTGTTGCCAATTAGCAAACACATTCAATCACGGACTTGTGATAATAGAAATTTTTCCAGAAGTTTAATAATCCAATGGAATCGACAACGGACTTTTATAATTTAATCGACGCACTGAAGGCTGATTCAGCTAACAGTCTGGGGTTGTTTATGCCCGAGATCACACTATGTGTGTTTATTGCGTTGTTTCTGGCAGTGCGGTTGGTCACCACCAAACTCGATCTGTTTTGGGTTGCTTTGGCCGGCGCTCTGGTCGGACTGATTTTAAGTAATCCACTTCAGCTTTGCGAAGGAAGTGTTGAAAGTGAAGAATTATTCACGGGACTGTTGGTTCATGATGGATTGACGATTGCGATTCGATCGATCCTGATGCTATTCCTGGTACTATTTTTGATCTTTACTAAGATCTCCGGCGTACCGGACAAGGAAGACGGTGCAGATGTTTATTCACTGGTATTCGGGTCAACCTTAGGTATGTGCCTGATGGCTTCGGCGAATCACTTGCTGATTGTATTTCTGGCCATCGAAATGGCAGGTGTTCCATCCTATGTGTTAGCAGGGCTGATTAAGGGACGTAAACGAGGAAGTGAATCGGCATTGAAATATGCGATTTATGGTGCTGGTGCCGCTGGTGTCATGTTGTATGGTATTTCATTACTGGTTGGGCTCTCAGGCACTGCTCATTTACCTACAATGGCACTGGAATTGGCTCAAATCATTCCTCAGGCTGGTCTTGGCGAACAAGCCGTACTTTGTCTTGCCGCTGTGATGATTTCTGTGGGAATCGCCTTTAAGCTTTCTGCTGTGCCATTTCACTTCTGGGCTCCTGATGTATTCCATGGTGCCTGTGCGGAAGTTAATGCCTTTCTGAGTGTCGCCTCTAAAGCAGCAGCTTTGGCACTATTGCTTCGATTAGCCGTGGGATTGGGATCGGTACCTCTATCTGAAATTGAAGCACCTCAGGCGATTCAACAGACAGTTGAGGCACAACAGGAGATAGTTCAGACGGACCTCCTTCCAACCCACTTAGTATCTCTGGAAGATGAATCGGTTAGTGGAAGTGATGAGGACATCGAGGTTCAATCGTCCGAACCCGTGGAAGCCGCGGCTGTCGCGGATACGGAAGCTCCAACAACCGAAGCGGAAGTGGTCGAAGCAGTTGACCCACGTCTAGAAATCAAGCAGGGCCACGACGAAGCACTCCGTCCGGTTCGAAATTTCATCGGGTTACTGGTTGCCTTCTTTGCTGTGATCACAGCGACCTTCGGTAATCTGGCCGCATATGGTCAAAAGAATATCAAACGCCTGCTGGCATACTCCACGATTGCACATGCTGGCTATATGATGATGGCTGTCACACCGTTGATGATGATGTTAGGCACTGACAACAACGGTGCTGAGCAGGCAGCGAGTGCCTTAATCCAGTACATTGTCGTGTACGTTTTCCTGAATTTGGGAGCCTTTGCGATTATTGCATTCCTGCGCAACTATGTAGGAAGTGAAGAAATTGAAGATTACTCGGGCATGGTAAAGAGTCGCCCGGTGCTCGTCATTTGCTTGGCACTCATCTTTTTCAGTTTGGTTGGCCTGCCACCCCTCTCAGGATTCCTCGGGAAATTTGCCATATTCGCCTCATTAGCTGATGGGTATAGCACAGCAGGCTCAAGTGCATTGCTTGTTTTGTTGATCGCCGGTGGTTTGAACACAGCCATTAGCCTGTTTTATTACCTCGGGGTAATTAAGACGATGGTGATGGGTGAGCCTGATGAATCACATCACTTAGGTGACCGACCTGTAGGCCGTATTGAAATGGCCTACGTGTTGGTAGTCTCCATTCCAACGGTATTCTTAATCGTGTGCTGGCAATGGGTTGCCGGATTTGCTGACGAAGCAGTGAAGCACTTTATCAGCTAGGCGTGAGATCACAGATAGTAAAACTATGAATAATACAATTGATATCCTGAATCGTATTCTTGGCGTATACAATGCGTCCTTAGTAGCCTACGCAAAATATGCGGAACCATGGGTTGCTCATGGACAGGAAGAAGCAATGGCCTTAGTCAATGATGCTATCGAAGACCAGGAGCATAGTGTCAAGGTTCTTGGCGAGCGTATCTTAGAGCTTGGTGGAATTGTACAGCCAGGAGCGTTTCCACTTACCTATACAAGCCTGCATGACGTTTCTTTGGATTACTTCCTAAACCTCATGATTGTGACTCAGCAAGACGATATCGACGTCATTCAACAATGTGTCGATTCACTAGAAGCCGATACACGAGATCGTGCGATCGCTGAAGAAGTACTCGGGAATGCTCAGGCCCATCTGGAAACATTCCAGGAAATTGTAGCGGGTGAAGTTGCTGACGCTTAAGTTAGTATCTATTAGCCTTCTGTCTCCCATTAGACGAGTCAATTCAAGTCGTTTAGGACTGTCATCTTACCGAACAGTCTATAAGTATTGGAGATGGTATGGCTTGCAAACCTATCGAAGGTCATTTCCTTGGCATCGGCAACACATTGAGCAGTGTGCACCATATAGGCAGGTTGATTGGGTCGTTTGCTGCGGAGTGGATGCGGAGATAGATATGGGCAGTCAGTCTCCACTAGAATTCTGTCAAGCGGTATGCCAGCAGCGACATCACGAAGAGCATCATTTTTCTTAAACGTGACCATCCCTGCAAACGAAATATACATACCCATTTCCAGACATGCCTGCGCCATATTGGCGTCGCCTGTAAACGAATGCATCACTCCGCGTAAGGGGCCCCCACGTTCATATGCTTCTGTTAGCATTTCCAGAATGTCCTTTTCACAGTCCCGCATATGAACAACAAATGGTAGGTCAGTCTGCTGACTTAGACGGATGTGACGATCGAAGTAATCCCGCTGAAGTTCGAATGGACAAAAGTCCCAATAACGATCGAGTCCCGTTTCTCCCAGTGCGACGGCTTTAGGGTGTTTTGCCATCTCTACAATTCGATCCCAATGCTTCGGGTCGGCATCACTCGTGTAATTGGGGTGGATACCCACGGAAGCAAATACCTGATCAAAACGATTGGCAAGGTAGAGACACTTCTGACTCGATCCCCAGCTACATCCGATGGAGATCATCTGTTGAATACCTGCTTGCTGAGTTTGTTCAAAGATGGAGGCTCGAATGCCATCAAATTGATCGCTATCCAAATGAGCGTGTGTGTCGATCAGTGGTGTCATAAATTCTATTACCAGTTGGGTACCTCTGCATTGCTGCAGGATATCACGCATTCGGCGATGGAGAGGTTATTACAGAGCTTGTTAATCCCGTTACAATAAACTCCTGAGAAGTTTTTGCATCACCATTAATGACAATCGGGAATTTCAGATTACATGTCTTTGCGATCGAATGGAATACGGCTTACGGGTTTATTAGTTGCATGTTTCGCTGTGGTTAGTTTGTCAGCCTTGGAACAGCAAACACCCGCGGTCAAAGTCTGGAAATCTAAAGCGGACTTTACTCAATGGAAACCGTTAACTCAGATTGAACTACAAGCGACGGATGAAGGATTGCAGATAACTGCAACCGGTGGTGATCCTCATATGATTGCCGATGTGAGTGCTCCGGCAGGCTGGAAGAAACTGATTATCAAAGCATCCTTCCAGGGAGTTGTGAATTCTCAGATTTTCTGGACAACACCGAAGAATCCAGGGACAAGTGAAGGTCGGTCTGTGCGATTCAAGATGACGGGACGAGGGAATTCTATAGGTACGTATGCAACCTACTTCTATACAGAAGATCCTTTAACTGCTTTAAGAATTGATCCTCACTCTGCCAAAATGAGTATGCTCATTCGCTCTATCGAAATTGTTCCCTCGGAAGCTCCTCCGGCTGAACAGGCAACGGATCCGACTGGCCTGATCGTTCAGGATGGCTTTAAGGTTGAATTGCTTTATTCCGTTCCTAAAAGTGTTCAGGGTTCCTGGGTGAGTATGACTTCCGATGCCAAAGGGCGACTGATTGTATGTGATCAGTATGGCGGATTGTTTCGAATTACTCCTCCACCGGTAGAAAAATCGGGCGACGTCAAATTGGAAAAAATAAACGTCGATCTGGGGGAAGCTCAAGGCTTGCTATATGCCTTCGACAGTTTGTATGTGGTAGTGAATCGCGGCAGTCGCTTTGAGTCAGGGTTGTATCGAGTAACGGATTCGGATGGAGACGACCAGTTGGATAAAGTGGAAACGCTAAAACTTCTCCGGGGACGGGGGGGGGAGCATGGGCCGCACAGCATTGTGTTGTCACCCGATAAGAAGTCGCTTTATGTTGTGGCTGGCAATAATACGACGCTTCCCGAAGGGATTCGTACGTATCGTCTCCCCAATAACTGGGATGAAGATCAACTGCTTCCACGTCAGCCATGCAGCAATGGTCATAACACCAATGTGTTAGCTCCAGGTGGCTGGGTTTGCCAGGTTTCTCCTGACGGGAAGGACTGGGATCTGATGGCAGCTGGTTTCCGTAATCCGTTTGACATTGCCTTCAATAAAGACGGAGAACTGTTTACTTATGACGCAGACATGGAAATGGATGTAGGTACTCCCTGGTATCGTCCGACTCGAGTTTGTCATGTCGTCAGCGGGGGTGAATTTGGCTGGCGTTTTGGTACGGGGAAATGGCTGCCTTATTTCACGGACAATTTACCACCTGTGGTGGATGTTGGTCAGGGTTCCCCGACAGGTATCACTTTTGGATACGGCGCGGACTTTCCCGAGTATTGGCAGGATACGCTGTTTATAAGTGATTGGACTTACGGAAAACTCTATAGCGTGAAACTGAGTCCTGAAGGAAGTTCCTATTCCGGAGAACTAAATGAGTTTCTAACAGGGATTCCACTCCCATTAACCGACGTGATTATCAATCCTCATGACCGCGCCATGTATATCACCATTGGCGGACGTCGCACTCAGTCAGGGCTCTATCGCGTGACCTATGTTGGCGATCAGGAAGATGTGCAACAAGAGGTTGAAGGTCGGGAGACGCAAAATCTCCGCGCTCAACGTCACGCGTTAGAAGCTTTTCATGGTACGGAAGCCGGTAAGGAAATAAGCTCGATCTGGAAAGCATTGGGGCATGAAGATCGTCATATCAGATATGCGGCACGGATTGCACTCGAGCATCAGCCTGTAGAGCAATGGGCTGAGAAGGCCTTAGCTCAATCGAAAGCGGATGTGGCGATTCAATCACTACTCGCTTTGATTCGTAGCGGTGATGAAGATCGACAACTTGCAGCTGTAGAGAAGCTTATCCAGTTGGAGACGAAGAGACTGACGACTCGTCAAAAGCTTGATTGGTTGCGTGCATTAAATGTGGGGTTTGCTCGAACGCAGAGTATTGATGATGGCAAGAAAGAGCAGCTTGGCGAAGTGGTGCAAAATTTGTTGCCTGTTACGTCAACGAATCTGAATCATGAAATCTGTCGAATGCTGGTCTATCTTAATAAGCCCAATGCAGTCTCAGCCTATGTTCCATTGCTACAAGCGGCCAAAACTCAGGAGGATTTACTGTTTTACGGGATGACATTACGCGTCGCTGCCGAAGGTTGGACAAACCAAAGTCACAAAACCTATTTATCACGCATGAATGATGCCGAGCAAGCAGCTGCTCTGGGGGATTTCATAGGCGGCGGTCACTATCAGATTTATGTGCAGCGAATGCGAGAGGATTTTGTTACGGGGCTTAATGAAGGGCAACAATTGGCATTGGATGAGTTGATTAACGCAGAGATTCAAAGTGCCGTGCCAACCGGTTCCCCAACTCCTCGTAAGTTTATCAAGAACTGGAAAATTGATGATTTGTTAACCGACGTCACGAATCTTCCGAGCGGTCGATCTTTTGACGTCGGAAAACGGATGTTTACCACGGCAACGTGTATTCAGTGTCATCGCTTTGGCAACATTGGAGGCATTTTAGGCCCGGATATTACCGGGGCGGCTCGGCGGTATAGTCCCCCCGTGCTACTTCGTGAAATCATTGATCCTTCGGTACAAGTATCAGATCAATTCAAAACCCACTCGATTATCACGCTACAGGGTAAGATCTATCAGGGGAGAATTCTCGACCAAAACGATAAGCAATTGACGGTCGCTATCGATCCCAAGGCACCGTCGGCTGTCATAGAATTACAGGCTGATGATATTGACGAAATCTTACCGAGTAAGACTTCGATGATGCCTCTGGGGCTGTTAAACACGCTGACACGTGAGGAAATTCTGGATCTTCTGGCTTACATACAATCGGGCGGAAATCCGGACCATGAATTGTTTAAGTAAACCGACAGGATTTACCAGGTGCCTACGGCGTCTTCCGGCGGGAAGACGCCCATGACGCGTTGAGAGTAGTCTATGCACGAACCGGTAAGAATGCCGGATTCGGAGCTTAATAAATAAGTCACAAGCTTCGCTACATCGTTGGGTTTGAGTAAACGGCCAAACGGCGAGGCTTGCTCTGCCTGCTTCAGCCAATCGTCCGGACTTCCCTGGGCGGCCTGAACAATGTGTTCTGCCGGCGTGTCCGTCCAACCCAGATTGATTCCATTGACTCGTATTCGATGCCGTCGTAGTGCATTGGCATTATTTTTGGTTAGAGTTCTCAGGGCACCTTTGGTTGTGCTGTAAGAACAGAGGATGTCCATCCCGCAGAATCCGGCGACGGAGAGAATGTTGACGATGGAGCCAGCAATCTTCTCGCGTTGCATGATCTTGACGGAGTCCTGTGTTAAGAGGAAGGGAGCTCGCACATTGACATTCATTTGGTTATCCCAGAATTCAACGGTGGTCTCTTCGATGGTGCCACGATTGGTGTCTGCTGCACAATTAACCAGGCCATCGACTCGTCCCCATTTAGCGTCACATTGAGCCACGATGTTACGACATTGATCCGCGTCAGCAAGTTCGGCGGCAACAAAGATTGCCTCAGCTCCGAGGGCTTCAACTCGGGAGCGAACCGCTTCTCCACGCTCACTGTTACGGCCAGTGATTAGTACGCCTGCGGCACCGTTCGCTGCGGCATCCAGGGCACACGCTTCCCCGACTCCTGATGTACTTCCCGTTACGATGATGATTTTGTCTTTAACACACGCCATGGCTACTGAAACTCTGCTTAGGAATGAATTCTAATAATGAAACCTCCAGTCATTCTAATCGTAATTCCAAGTTGTCATACGGGTAGGGAATATGCCTAATTGCAATTACGACTAAAAACCAAATCGTGAAAATACTCTGCGAATCCATGAATCAGGAATTTACTGGGAATTTTACCAGTCCTGCAAGCAGTAACGGATTTCAAAGGTTGAGAGAATTGCCTGACAGTCTGCTCTTCAAACGTCGTATAATCGGTATACGGAAATTAACACGTTGACCTTGGAGTTTTGAACTATGGCAAATCCAGCAAAGGCATTAAACCGACGTAATTTTGTATCGGCATTGGGAGCGACCGCGATCGGTTCGGGAGTATTCGTCAATCCAGCTCCGGCCAAAGAGTCTACTTCACCGAATGAACGACTCAACTTAGCGGCGATTGGGGTCACAGGGCGAGCGGCAGGAAATATCAAAGGCTGCGCCACACAGAACTTGATCGCCATGGTGGATATCGATTCCGAATTGCTCGAGCGAGGCTCTCAGGCATTTCCCAATGCTCGGAAGTACAACGATTTTCGTGTCATGCTAGAAAAGGAGGCCGAAAAAATAGATGGCGTGATCGTTAGCACGCCAGATCATACTCATGCTCCAGCCGCAGCGATGGCCTTACGGTTAAAGAAACACGTCTACTGTGAAAAGCCTCTGACTCACACCGTCTATGAAGCTCGTACATTGGCCAATTTGGCGAGGGCCAATCAACTAAAGACACAAATGGGAACACAAATTCACGCGTTAGAGAACTATCGACGGGTGGTTGAATTAGTACAGTCCGGTGCTATCGGTAAAGTAGAGCGAGTCCATGTTTGGGCCGGGGCTGTTTATACGGGCGCAAAGTATGTTAAAGCTGAAAAACCGGCTAATGTGAACTGGGATCTGTGGTTGGGCCCTGCCCCGGAACGACATTATTGTGCGGATATCCATCCGTTTAAGTGGCGCAGTTTTTGGGATTATGGCCGTGGATCGCTGGGTGATTTTGGATGCCACTTTATGGACCTTGCCCACTGGGCTCTGGAATTACGTAATCCTGAACGAGTCCGTGCCCATGGACCGAAAGTAGATCCTGTCAGTACGCCAGCGTGGTGCGTGGTCGATTATCACTACCCTTCCCGTGGAAAGAAACCTCCGGTGCGGCTTACTTGGTACGACAGTGGTCGACGTCCTAAGGAACTGGAAGGCCTCAAAGATAAAGCAGGCAAGCCGATTGCACCTTGGGGAGGGGGACAGCTATTTATTGGCTCTAAAGGAATGATCCTCTCTGATTACTCAAAACACATGGTGCTGGTCGATGGCCAGCAAGTGGAGCATCAGGCACCTGATCCTTGGATTCCGAATTCCATTGGACATCACAATGAATGGCTTCAGGCGATCAAGGAAGATGGTGAAACGACTTGTAACTTCGATTACTCGGGTGCTCTGACAGAATCCGTGTTGCTAGGTTCGGTCGCCTACCAAAGTGGAGTTGAGCTTGAGTGGAATTCAAAGAAGCTTCAGGTGACCAATTCGGAGGAGGCTCAGCAGTTGATTCATAAGGAATACCGAAAGGGCTGGCAATTGTAACGGTGGGTGTTTTTTCGCGTGGTAATTGAAGCGTGAATTGGATTTGATAGAATCGAGTAGTCTCGAAAATAACCAGTAATTTTACTGAGAATAAAATAGTAGGAGTAGTACCAATGAAATATGTTTCAAAGGTCATGAGTTTTGTCCTAGTCGCGATGTTTTCTGTCGCGGGAATCCACGCGCAAGATGAGGAAAGTGTCACGATTGAATACAGTGATGCTGACAAAACTCGGATAACGCAAATTGAAGAAGCTGGCGCATCTGTCTTAGAAGTTGCCCAAAATGACAATCGTCTAAATGTTGCCTTTCACCTCGCTTCCGGAGAGATTGGCAATGATCAGATTGCCACTGTGAAAGATCTTCCATTTATCCTTTCACTCAATCTACGTGGTACAAAAATCGACGATGAAGGAGTGGAAAACCTGACTGGACTGAAAGGCTTGGAACGTCTGCATCTCGAAAAGACCACCTTGACCGATGCTGGGTTAAAGCAATTGCTTAGTCTGGAAAGTCTGGCCTATCTGAATGTGTACGGGACGCAAGTGACCGACGCAGCGATTGAAGATATCTCCAAGATGAAGGCATTGAAAAAGGTCTTCATTTGGGAAACAAAGATCACGATTGATGGTGTCGCCAAACTGAAGGAAGCTCGACCCGACCTGAAGATTATTCCGGATTTGGTTGTTGAGAAAGCCAAGGCAGAAGCTGAAGCTAAACGTAAAGCGGAAGAAGAAGCGGCCAAGAAAAAAGCGGAAGAAGAAGCAGCTAAAAAGAAGGCCGAGGAAGAAGCTAAAAAGAAGGCTGAAGAGGAGGCTAAAAAGGCAGAAGAAGCTAAGAAAGCTGAAGAAGCCAAGAAAGCCGAAGAAGAAGCCAAGAAAGCCGAAGAAGAAGCCAAGCAAGAGTAAATAAACAAACGACTAGAAAACCGCAGGCGTACTGTTTTC
>MDTD01079542.1_pt1 | contig 92616 bp, 84 predicted proteins | sample 811221 | NCBI WGS metagenome assembly MDTD01 (sample SAMN05326646, study PRJNA326480) | marine metagenome | isolation source: seawater | place: Pacific Ocean: South West | collected 2011
GCACAGGTTCGAGGACCTCAGGAGCGACTCGGGTTGCCACCGGGCTGACAGGGGATGGTAGCTAATCATCACCCTGCGGAGAGACACAAGGAGCGACTTCAGTCGCGATAAGCCCGGCGCCCACGCCGGGCCACCAGAACCGCCTCCAACACCCCCGCCACCAGATAGAACCCGCCCAGCCAGGCCAACCCTTCCGGGTCCTGGCGCCCGGTGTGCACCAGCAGGACCACCAGGCTGGCCGCCGCCAGCAGCGCCCCGGCCAGGGGTACCCAGCGGTTCAACCGGATGGCCCGGTGCCGTTTGAGCGCCGCCAGGTTCACCGCCGTGAAAATGATCAGGAAGGTGGCGCTGGCGAAGGTGGAGATCACCGCCAGCGGCGCCCCCAGGGTGAACAGCAGCGCCAGGCCGGTGAGCACCAGCAACGCCACCCAGGGCACCGGCCGGGTCCGTTCGCGCAGGGAGAACACCCGGGGCAGGGCGTGCTCCCGGGCCATCACCATGGCCAGCCGGGCGGCGCCGAACAGGGTGGCGTTGATCGCCGAGGCGGTGGACAGCAGCGCCGCCAGGCCGATCAGCACGAAGCCCGCCTGGCCCAGGGTGGGGCGCGCCGCCACCGCCAGCACGTACTCCTGGTCCTGCTGAATCTGCGTGGCGGTGAGATTGCCCTGGGCCACCAGGGCCACCACCACGTACAGGGCGGTGGTGACCAGGATGGCGATCACCAGGGCGCGCTTGAGATTGCGCTCCGGGTCCTTCATTTCGTCCACGGCGTTGGGGATCAGCTCGAAGCCCTCATAGGCCACGAAGATCAGCGCCATGGCCGCCAGTGGCGTGACCAGGCCCCGGTCGAACAGGGGAGTGAAATGATCCGGCTGCACGGTGGTGAAACCGACCACGGCGAACAACGCCAGGATCGCCAGTTTGACGGCCACCACCGCCAGTTCCACGCCGCCGGACAGTTTGGCGCCGGTGAGGTTGATGGCCAGGAACGCCAGCAGCACCACGCTGGCCAGCAGTGCCGGTACCACCGGGCTGCTGCTCAAGCCGGTGAGCAGGCTGGCGCCGTAGTCGCCGAAGGCGCTGGCGTAGAGCGCCAGGGTGCCGACGTAGCCGGCCACCAGCAGCCACCCGGCGAAGCCGGCCAGGGTGGGGGAGTCGAACGCCTTCTCGATGTAGGTGAAGCTGCCGCCGTCGTCCCGGTAGGCGAGCCCCAGATGGGCGTAGGACAGGCCGGTGAGCAGGGCGATCACGCCGCCGCCGGCCAGGGTCAGGGCCACGGCGTGGCCGGCGGTGGCGATGGCCAGCCCGAGCACCGCGAAGATGCCGCCGCCGATCATGCCGCCGATGCCGATGGCGGTGACCGTCGCCAGGCCCAGTTTGTCGTCGTTGTCGCCCACGCGGTTCTCCGTCCTTTGCCAGAGCCGGGATTCTGCCGGGTGCCGGGCGGTGGTGCCAGCGTCTGACGCGGGCGGGTGAACACGCCGCCACCCTGGGCTATAATGCGCGCCCCTCGTTCCAAGCCCAGGAGTACCCCGATGACGGTGATTCGCCAGGACGATCTGATTCAGAGCGTGGCCGACGCCCTGCAGTACATCTCCTACTACCACCCGGTGGATTTCATTCGTGGCGTCAAGGAAGCCTACGAAAAGGAAGAGAGCAAGGCGGCCAAGGACGCCATGGCGCAGATTCTGGTGAACTCGCGCATGTCCGCCATGGGGCATCGGCCGATCTGTCAGGACACCGGCATCGTCACGGTGTTCGCCAAGGTCGGCATGAACGTGACGTTCGAGGCGTCCTCCGGGGAAGAGAGTATGAGCCTCGACGACATGATCAACGAGGGCGTGCGCCGCGCCTACAACCACCCGGACAACGTGCTGCGCGCCTCGGTGCTGGCGGATCCGGACGGCAAGCGCGCCAACACCAAGGACAACACTCCGGCGGTGATCAACTACTCCATCGTCCCCGGTGACAAACTGGAAATCGACGTGGCGGCCAAGGGCGGCGGCTCCGAGGCGAAGTCAAAGTTCGCCATGCTCAACCCGTCCGATTCCGTGGTCGACTGGGTGCTCGAGCAAGTGCCGAAGATGGGCGCCGGCTGGTGCCCGCCGGGCATGCTCGGCATCGGCATCGGCGGCACCGCCGAGAAGGCCATGCTGCTGGCCAAGGAATCCCTGATGGACCCGATCGACATTCACGAGCTGCAGGCCCGCGGCGCCCGGACCCGCGCCGAGGAACTGCGCCTGGAGCTGTACGAGAAGGTCAACGCCCTGGGCATCGGCGCCCAGGGCCTGGGCGGCCTGACCACGGTGCTGGACGTGAAGGTGGCGGATTACCCCACCCACGCCGCCAACAAGCCGGTGGCGATCATTCCCAACTGCGCCGCCACCCGCCACGCCCACTTCATTCTCGACGGCACCGGCCCGGCGGACCTGAAGGCGCCGGACCTGGAGGAATGGCCGGACATCGCCTGGGGCAACGACGAGGGCGCCAAGCGCGTCAACCTCGACACCGTGACCCCGGAAGAAGTGCAAACCTGGCAGCCCGGCGACACCCTGCTGCTGTCCGGCAAGCTGCTCACCGGCCGTGACGCCGCCCACAAGCGCATGGTGGACATGATCGCCAAGGGCGAGGAACTGCCGGTGGACTTCACCAACCGCTTTATCTACTACGTGGGCCCGGTGGACCCGGTGGGCGACGAAGTGGTGGGCCCGGCCGGCCCGACCACCGCCACCCGCATGGACAAGTTCACCCGCACCATGCTCGAGAGGACCGGCCTGATCGGCATGGTCGGCAAGGCCGAGCGTGGCGACACCGCCATCGAGGCGATCAAGGACAACAAGGCGGTCTACCTGATGGCCGTGGGCGGCGCCGCCTACCTGGTGTCCAAGGCGATCCGCCATTCCCGCGTGGCCGCCTTCGAGGACCTGGGCATGGAAGCCATCTACGAGTTCGAGGTGGAGGACATGCCGGTGACCGTGGCGGTGGACTCCGAAGGCGAGTCCGTGCACAAGACCGGCCCGGTGATCTGGAAGAAGAAAATCGCCGAAAAAGCGGAAACCGCCTGAATCTTCCACTTTGATGGAACTTAACCCGGTGCCTGGACTCCTAGAGCACCGGGGGACGCCGGGCCCGGTTCAACGGACCCGGCGCCGGAAGTCTTGATCGCCGTCGATTGGCTTTTTTTTATGACGCGCCGTTTACCGTTGTTATTGGGGGTGGGGCTGCTGGCCATGGGCCTGGGCGGCTGCGCCTCGATGATGGAAACCACCGCCGGCCTGATCGGCCGCACTCCGGCGCCGCCCACCGTGGACGGCCTGGACTACACCGCCATCCGTGACCTCGGCGCCCTGGAAGGCAGCTGCGAGAGCCTGCGCCAGGCCCACGAGACCGAACGCTACGTACCGCGACGCACCCTCGAGGAACTGTGGCTGCCGGCCTGCCGCCGACGCATCGAGGAAGCACGCCGCTTCAACCAGGAAATGGCGCGCCTGGTGGAACGGGCCTACCAGGCCGAGCAGGCCCACCAGCGGGCGCTGGCGGAACAGCGCGCGGAAGAGCGGCGGGTGCGCGAGGCCATGGAGGCCGCCCGGCGCGACGCCGAGGAACGCCAGGAAGCCAACGCCGAGGAAGAGAACCAGGCACGCCTGCGCGAACGGCTCGCCGACGCCCATATCCTGCAGGTCCTTGATGATCTGCCCGACCAGCCCCTGGCGTTTTCCCTGGGCCAGCCCTCGGAACGCTCCATGAAGAACTTCCTGGCCTGCCTGGAAGTGGGCTACCCCAACCAGGGCTACCAGGTGGAGCGGGACGGTGGCGACCTCACCGTCACCGCCCTGCAGGCGGACATGCTGCGCGGCGACGTGGACATCCGCGCCCACTTCGTCAACGTCTGGGACACCTGGATGCTGGAATCCCTGAGCGTGGCGGAAATGACCGCCGACACCCCCCGGGACCGCTTCATGCTGGCGCAGAACCTGATGGCCGGCCCCTGCTACGGCATCGACGAACTGCTCCGCCGTCCCGCCGCCGACGACGACGGCCAGAGCGGCTGACCCCCGCCCGCGCCTCTAACACGCGTAGGAGCGACTGGGCGGCATCCCGCTTTAGTCGCGATCATCGGGTGCCAACGGCATCGCGACTGAAGTCGCTCCTACCGCTCCAGCCCGCGCTCACCCAACCCCAACTCCCGGGCCCGAGCGCCGACGCTCCAACGGAGCGTCCCGGCGTGGCCCCCTTTCCGGGACCCTGTTTGACAGGATGTCAAACCGGGAGCCCCCAGGGACGGGTTCACGGCGTTCCCGGAAAGGGGGCCACGCCGGGACGCGCCCCCGCTGGAGAACCCACCCCTGACGACACCCCCCGACAAACCCACGCAAAGAATCACCCGGCCAGGAAATCCCCCACCACCCGATAGGTCTCCGCGCAGGCCTCGGGCACCAGATCCTCCAGATTCAGATAGGCATGAATCATGTCGGCGAAGGGCACATGCCGCACCGGCACGCCGGCGGCCTCCAGGCGCTTCACGTAGGCCAGGCCCTCGTCGCGCAGCGGGCAGAACCCGGCGGTGATCACCAGGGTTTCCGGCAGCCGCTCGCTGATCGTCATGTGCAGCGGCGAAGCGGCGCGGCGCCGCTCCGCGTCCGGCGCGGGCCCGTCCTGGAAATAATGGTCGAAGTACCAGCGGATACGCGGCGTCTCCAGCAGGTAGCCGTGGCCGTTCTCCTCCACGGAAGGGTGGTCCAGGGTGTAATCCAGGCTCGGGTAGATCAGCACCTGCCGCTCGATGGTCAGGTCCGGATCGTCCTGGGCCACGGCGCTCACCGTGGCCGCCAGGGTGCCGCCCCCGGAATCCCCGGCCAGGCTCAGGCGCCGTTCCACCCGGCGCCCCTCGGCCTCCAGCAGCGGCCACAGATGGCGGGCCACGGCCAGGCAGTCCTCCAGCCCCCGTGGATAGGGGTGTTCCGGCGCCAGCCGGTAGTCCACGGAGACCACCAGCCGGCCGCTGGCCTCGGCCAGCTTGCGGCAGATCGGGTCATAGACCGCCACGCTGCCGGCCAGGTGGCCGCCGCCATGGAAGAACAGGCACACCGGCTTGCGCGTCTCCGGGGCCGGATCGTAGATCCGCACCGGCACCGGACCGCCGTCGGCGGGCACGGTGGCGTCGCTCACCCAGGGCAGCGCCGGTGACCGCGTGACCAGGTTGCGGGTCATGGCGGCCATGCTGTCGCGCACCGAGGCCGGGGGGGCCGCCACGCCGCGCGCGGCCTGTTCGGCCACCAGGCGGTTGAGGCCGTCCAGCCAGCCGGCGAGGCCGGCGTTCGGATGGTCCGCTTTCAGCATTGAAACAGCACCAGGGCATCGCCGTCGCAGATCAGACGGCCGTCCTCGCCGGTGCAGCGGGTGTCCAGGTAGACCAGCGCCTTGTCCCGGCGCAGGCGCGACACCGTCACCGTGGCGGTGAGGGTTTCCCCGGGCCGCCCGGCGGCGTGGAAGCGCATCTTCTGTTTCAGGTAGTTGGTGCCGTGGCCGGGCAGCTCCTCGCCCAGCAGGTAGGAAAACAGGGCGGCGATCAGCGGCTCGGGGACTTCCTCCGGCCACACGCCGTCGTGGCCGGCCAGGCGGCACCATTGCTCCAGGTCGGCGGCCTCGAAGCGGCGCGACACCTGGGCCCGGTCGCCGATACTCAGCCGCTCGAAACGGGGCAGCTCGTGGTCGCTCATCGGGGGTCCTCGTGGTTCAGTTTCAGGCGGCAGCGGCCGTCCAGGCAGAGCTGGTCGTCGGAGCGGATCACCTGGGTGCGCAGCTCCAGATGGTCGTTTTCCGGCGGCGCCGGGATGCTCAGCCGGATCAGCATCTGGTCGCCGGCGAAGGCCGGCGCCGGGAACATCAGTTCCTGGGTCTCCAGGTCCGCGCCGGGGTAGTGGCCGGCGATCAGGCCGCGCACCGCCGTGAACAGCAGCATGCCGTGGGGCACGGTGGCGCCGAAGCGGGTGGCGGCGGCGTAGTCCGGGTCCACGTGGATCGGGTTGTGATCGCCGCTGAGGGCGGCGAAGCGGTCGAAATCGGACTGCTGGAGGACCAGGTCCCGCTCGATGCAGGCGACGGAGCGGTCGTCTTCCGTTGGCTTAGCGTCGTGCGTCATCACGTAACTCCTGTTTAGTGACCTTGCCCAGGGCATTGCGGGGCAGGGCGTCCACCGCCTGGAATGCCTTGGGTATCTTGTAGCCCGCCAGCCGCTCGCGGCAGTAGGCGCGCAGTGCTTCGTCGCCCGGGTCGTCCTGGTCCGGGCGCAGGCCGTAATAGGCCTTGCCCACTTCGCCCCAGCGTTCGTCGGGCATGCCCACCACCGCCACTTCGGCGATCGCCGGGTGCTGCTCGAGCACCTGCTCCACCTCGGCGGGATAGACGTTCTCTCCACCGGAAATATACATATCCTTCCAGCGATCGACGATGTAGTAGTAGCCGTCGGCGTCGCGGCGGGCCACGTCGCCGCTGTGCAGCCAGCCGTCGGCGCGGATCGCCTCGGCGGTGGCGTCGGGCCGGTTCCAGTAGCCGGGGGTGATGTTGGGGCCGCGGATCAGCAGCTCGCCGGCCTCGCCCTCGGGCACGTCGCGGCCGTCGCGGTCGACGATGCGCACCTCGGTGAGCAGCTGCGGGCGGCCCACGGAGCCGATCTTGTCGATCACGCTGTCCTCGTCGAGCAGGAACACCGTGGGGCCGGTTTCGGTCATGCCCATGCCGGTGCGCACGCGGATGCCCTGGTCCACGTAGCGCTGCGCCACCGGCAGGGACAGCGGCGCGCCGCCGCAGCCCCAGGAACGCACCCGCTCCAGCCGCCGGCCGTCGAAGGCCGGGTGGTCAATCAGTGCCTGGTACACCGCCGGCACGCCGAAGAACACCGTGGCCCGCTCCTCCAGGGCGCGCAGGGCCTGGTCCGGCTCGAAGCCGCGCGGCACCAGCACGCTGCCGCCGGCCAGGAACACCGCCGAGGAATACAGGTTGATGCCGGCGGTGTGGAACAGCGGCAGCACGTTGAGCAGCACGTCGCTGCCGGTGAGCTCCACCGCCAGGCCGATGTTGAGGTAGTTGGCCAGCATCATGCGGAAGGTCTGGATCACGCCCTTGGGCTTGCCGGTGGTGCCGGAGGTGTAGAGCAGGTACCAGGGGGTGTCCGGGTCCTTGTCCGGGTGGGCGCGGGTGTCCGGCTCGGTGTCGGCCAGATCCGCCGGGTAGTCGCGCTGGCCGGCGGCGGCGCCGTCCAGGGCCACCAGGGTGAGCCCGGGCTGGCGCTCCGCCAGGGTGGCGGCGGCGTCGGCGAACTCGGCGCCGAAGATCAGCGCGCCGGGCTCGCAGTCGTCCATCAGCACGGCCAGCTCCGGCACCGCCAGGCGCCAGTTGAGCGGCACCAGGATCAGGCCGGCCTTGGCGCAGCCGAACAGCATGGCGAAGAATTCCGCGCGGCTGTGGCCCAGGAAGGCGAGCCGGTCGCCTTCCTGGAGCCCCCAGTGCTCGCGGGCGGCGGCGGCCAGCCGCGCGGCCCGCTCGTTGAGGCCGGCGTAGTCGTAGCGTTCGCCGCTGTCCAGGTCCTCCAGCGCCGGCCGGGCCGGCGTTACCCGGGCCCGGTGGGCGAGCAGGTCGAACATCTCCATTTTTTATTCTCCGATCAGGGATTCAACTCCGACCAGCTGAACCGGGTGATGCGGTTGCTGATCAACGAGAACACATAGACGTTGCCGCCGCCCACCGCCACCTGCTCGGTGTCGAACAGGCCGCCGGGGCGGGTGCCCAGGTCGCGGTCCAGCCAGTGGCCCTGGTAGGCCGGGTCGATCACGCCGCTGGCGTTGGGGGCGTAGTCGTCCGGGTTATTCCAGACCCGCGCCACCATGTTGAAGCCGTCCGCCACGATCAGGGCGTCATGGCCGGCGTCGTAGGCCAGGCCGGCGGGCAGGAACAGGCGGTCCGGGTCAAGGCCGTCCGGGTGGTCGTAGGTGCCGCCGCCCAGACCCACCTGGCCGAGGCGGGCGCCGGTGGCCGGGTCCAGGGCCTGCAGGCGCTGGTTGCGGCGGTCGGTGACGTAGACCCGGTCGTCCAGGGCCAGCACATCGCCGATCTGGTCGAAGGTGCCGGCGGCGCCTTGCTCGAAGAAGTCCGGGCCCAGGCTCCAGTTTTCGCCCAGGTCGTTGCCCTTGGCGCTATCCGGGCCGCCGGCGTACCAGTTGCCATCCAGGGTGCCGCTGCCGCTGTCGTAGTCGAAGCGCCACACGTAGTTGCCGAAGCTGGTGATGTAGACCGCGTGCTCGTCGCCGCCTTCGCCGTGCACGGACACCGATACCGGGTAGTTGGTGTTGCTGGTGGACAGGCCGATCTCCGGGGCGGACAGGCCGCCGGTGCGGTAGCTCAGGTTGAACAACTCCTCCAGGTTGCCGTCCGCGTCGTAGATGCGCAGGCTGGCGTCGCCGGTGTAGGGCCAGGGCAGGGTGGCGTCGGCGCCCACCAGCACCGCCACGCCTTCGCCGATGTTGGGGTCGTTGAAGGTGGCGATGCCGGTCACGCCGTAGCTGATGTTGGTGCCCGGGAAGCGGCCCTGATAGGTGCCGCTGCTGTCGTACATGTTGATGCGGGTGTTGGGGGTGTCGCTGACCAGCAGGCGGTTCTTGCTGCCCAACCAGGCCATGCCGCTGGCGGAGTGCAGCTGGCCGGCCAGGGTGCGCGGGTGGCCCCAGTATTCATTATCGGACACGGTGCCCACGCCGGCGGACACGGAGCAGCGCAGCAGGCTGGTGCCGCTGGAATTGGTCCAGCATTTCTTGATGCGGTTGTTGCCGGAGTCGCTGACCAGATGCACCCGGGCGTTGCTGTAGTAGTAGCCCCAGGAGTAGATGTTCTCCCGGTAGAAGCTGCCGTCGGCGCGGATCACCGGCACCAGATCGTTGGGCAGCTGGAAGGCTTCGTCCTCGGTGCCGGCGCTGGTGGGGGCGCGCATTTCCACCTGGTGGATGCCCAGGCGGCCGTACACCCAGGCCGCTTCGGCGTCGCTGCTCTGGTTGGCCCGGTAGCGGATCGGGTCGCTGTCGGTGGTGGCGGCCAGATTATCGAAGCGCAGGATGCGGCCGTTGTAGGTGTCGGCCACGTAGAGGTTGCCGTCCAGGTCGGTGCGCACGCCGCGCGGGCGTTTGAGGTGGTCCACGTCGCCGTCGTCGTCGCGGAAGCGGCCCAGCATGTCGTCCAGGGTGAGCTGGCCGGTGCCGGTGTCGACGCGGAAGATCTTGATGCGGTTGTTGCCGTTGTCCGCCACGTACAGGTAGGTGGCGCCGTTGTCCGGCGACTGGTAGTAGGTCATCCCCTGGGGAATGCGGTAGCCGTCCCGTTTGGCGGGCTCGCCGGCGTAGTCATCGTAGTGGGTGGAGTCACTGCCGTAGTTCTTGTCCACGCCACGGATGATCGGGCCGGCTTGCACATAGTCGCCGCTTTCCTGGTGGCCCAGAGTCTGGATCAGGCTTACCTGGTAGCCGTTGTCCGGATCAATGCTGAACGCCTTGACCCGGTGGTTGAACTCATCGGAAACGTAGATAAAGCCCTGCGGCGTGATCGTCATGTTGCGCGGCAGGTAGAGGTCCTCGCCGCCGCCGTGGCCGGGCCGGCCGATGGAGGTGACGTATTCGAAGTCGCCGGCGGCGCCGGCCACGGTGCGGAAGAAGTGAATCTGCTGGCGGCCCACGTCGTTGACGTAGAGGCCGGCCAGACGGTCGTCGTCCGCTTCGCTTTCCGACAGGAAGGCGATGCCCAGGGGCGCGCGGATCTCCGGCACCGAGGCGGCCGGGCTGTCGCCGGCCAGGGTGGTGTCGGCGTCGTCCAGGCGGCCCACCAGGGCGCCGTTCAGGTTCAGCACCTTGATTTCGTGGTTGCCCATGTCGGCCACGTAGACCCGGGCGCCGCTGGCGCCGCCGCTCAGCGAGTCGCGGTCATAGGTGACCGTGGTGGGGGTGTTGAACTGGTAGCGTTGCTGCACCGGCTCGCCGCTGAGTTCCGCGGAGCGGTCCTCGTCGGCGAAGGTGTCGAAGGCGCCGGCGGTGAGGGGGATGGTGAGGGGCAGGGCGCCGAGTAGCAGCGCGCCGGCCAGGTTTTTTGTTTTCATGATGCTCTCCCGTTGGTTGTTATTCTTCGCGTCTTGTATCGCGACTGAAGTCGCTCCTACAGGGGGCTCCGTAGGAGCGACTTCAGTCGCGATCAGACGCTTATCGTTTCAGGAAGGCGGCCATGCCGAGGTCCGCCTCGTCGCTTTCTATTTGCTCCAGAAAATGCCGGTATTCGGCCTCCAGGCCGGCGGCCACGGTGGCCCGGTCCGGGCGGGTCAGGGCCAGGGTGCGGCCCACGCTGTGGGGCCGGGCGTCGCGGATTTTTTCCGCCACTTCCCGGGCCCGCGCGCCGGTGTCGTCGGCGCCGGCGCGGTACTGCACCAGACCCAGGCGATAGGCCTCGTCGGCGTCCAGGCGGCGGTTGGTCAACTGAATATCCAACGCCCGGGCGCGGCCGATGCGCTCCGGCATCAGCGCCGTCCAGCCGCCGTCCGGGCTGTAGCCCACCACTGTGTACCAGGGCGCGAAGCTGGCCCGGTCGCCGGCCACGGCGATGTCGCTGGCCAGCACCAGACCCAGGGAGCCGCCGGTGACCAGGCCGTGCACCGCCGCCACCGTGGGCACCGGCAGGTCGAGCAGGTCGAGCAGGGTGGCGTTGAGGGTGCCCACCACTCTCTCCGCGTAGGCGCGGCGTTCGGCCCGGGGCGTGTCGAAGAAGCCGGCCACGTCGCCGCCGCTGGAAAAGGAGCGGCCGTTGGCGTCCAGGATCAGCACCGCCGCGTCGCTGTCGCGCACCCGGGCGAGCTGCTCGCGGATCGTGTCCAGTAGCTCCGGCACCAGGGCGTTGTGGCGTTCCGGGCGGTTCAGGGTGAGCCGGGCGACGCGGTCCTCGACGTGCAGGGTGGCGGCATGGAGGGTGGCGGCGCTCATGAGGCTTTCTCCTTGCCGTCCAGGGTCAGGCCGTTGCGGAACAGGTCGGCGATGGTGTCGACGATCTCGTCGAACGGCACGTCCCGTTCCCAGAGCGCGTAGCGCAGACCCAGGAAATTGGACATGCCCATCAGTGCCCACACCCGCACCTCGTTGTTGCCGGCGCGGATCTCGCCCTTGCGGGTGGCGTTGGCCAGCATGCGCAGGTAGCCCTTGCCGAAGGCCTCGTAGTAATCCCGGTAAATGCTTTCGTCGACGAACTGGGCTTCCTGCAGCACCCGGTACAGGGACGGGTTCTCGAACAGGTACTGGAGGAAGGCGCGCAGGCCTTTCTCCTCGGCTTCCAGCCGGTCGCGGGCGTCGACGATCTCGGCGGCCAGGTGGGCGCGGACCTGGTGGCCCATGTCGCGCACCAGCTCGCGCAGGATCTCTTCCTTGCCGGCGAAGTAGGTGTAGAAGGTGCCCTGGGCGACGCCGGCGGCGCGGGTGATATCGCTGATGCCGGCGCGGTGATAGCCGAGGGTGCCGAAGGTGTCTTCCGCCGCTTTCAGGATGCGTGCCCGGGTGCGGGCGCCGCGGGCGGTCTTGGGGGCGCCGGGGCCCGGGTTGCCGGCGGCGCCGGCCTGTTTGGCGTTGACAGCAGTGTTCATGGAAGGGGCCGTTGTTGTTCTTTGAAAGTTGAATCGGTATTCAACTAAATTAGGTTCGGGCCCCGGTTCTGTCAACCGGCCAGACCTGGATGGTGGCCCGGAGAGGGTGCCGCCGGCTCCCGGTCGATGGCTTGAAACCCCTTTTATAAAAGGCTTTGCGCTTATTCCGTCGGTGCCTTTTGGCAATATTCCACGATCGTGGAATTTTTTTAGCCAACCCCTTGCGGAAAGGTGAATCAGTTGTCATATTGTTGGCGAACTCCGAATAAACAACACAACAACAACCCCGGCTCCGCGCCGGAAAAACAACAAGGGAGAGATCCTATGAAGCGTCTCATTACCGCGACGGCTTTCACCCTCACCGCTCTCGCCGCCGCGCCCGCGGCCCAGGCCGCCGATTCCATTCGCATTGCCCATGTCACCGGTTTCACCGGCCCGCTGTCCGCCTACGCGGAGCAACTGAGCGTGGGCATGAAGATGGGCTTCGAGTACGCCACCGACGGCAGCATGGAGATCGAAGGCCGCAAGATCGAAATCATCGACAAGGACACCCAGCTCGACCCGGCCCGGGCGCGCTCCCTGGTGGAGGAAGCCTACGCCGAGGACGACGCCCACATCGTGGTGGGCCCGGTGTCTTCCGGCGTGGCCCTGGCCACCCTGCCGATCGCCGAGATGTACGAGCGCGTGATCATGCCCGAGGGCGTGGCCGATGCCATCACCGGCGCCGATTGGAACCGCTATGTATTCCGGGTCGGCCGTAACTCCTCCCAGGACGCGGTGTCCAACGCGGTGGCTCTGGGCGAACCGGGCGTGTGCGTGTCCACCATCGCCCAGGACTACGCCTTCGGTCGCGACGGCGTGGCCGCCTACAAGGAAGCGATGGAAGGCCAGGGCGGCCAGGTGGTCCACGAGGAATACCTGCCCACCGACGCCACCGACTTCACCGCCGCCGCCCAGCGGCTGTTCAATTCCCTGAAGGACCGTGACGACTGCGAGCAGGGCAAGTACATCTTCGCCATCTGGGCGGGCAGCGCCAATCCGCTCAGCCGCATCCAGGACCTGCAGCCGGAGCGCTATGGCATCAAGCTGGCCACCGGCGGCAACATCCTGGCGGCCATGGTCAGCTACTCCGAGTTCCCGGGCATGGAGGGCGCCGGCTTCTACTACTTCGAGTCGCCCAAGAACGACATCAACGACTGGTTCGTGAAGGAGCACTTCAAGCGCTTCGACGCGGCGCCGGACTTCTTCACCGCCCAGGGTTTCTCCCAGGCCATGGCGATCACCGCGGCGATCCGCGAAACCGAGGGCTCCACCGACAGCGAGGACCTGATCAGCGCCCTGGAAGGGCTGGTGTTCGAGACCCCCAAGGGCAAGATGATCCTCCGCGACGAGGACCACCAGGCGCTGCAGGAGATGTACCACTTCCGCGTCAAGGTGGAAGAGCGTGACGACTGGTTCGCCGACCGCGCCGTGACCGCCGGCGTGCCGGAGCTGGTGCGCAAGATCGCCATCGACCAGATGAACATCCCGATCCGCAACGACCGCTAGGCTTTTCGGAGAAAAGCCGATACAGGATGCAGGTTACAGGGTACAGGTGAATCGCCGGTTTTCCCTGAATCCTGCATCCTGAATCCTGTATCGACCTTGCTTTCATCGATAATACCGAGGGACCTCCCATGGCCTCCTTGCAACCCGAAGCCGATTCCCGCCCGGTGCTGGAGACCCGCGACCTGACCATCAACTTTGGCGGTCACGTGGCGGTGAACCAGGTTTCCTGTGCCTTCCACGCGGGTACCCTGACCTCCATCGTGGGGCCCAACGGGGCCGGCAAGACCACCTGGTTCAACCTGATTTCCGGGCAGCTCGCCGCCACCGCCGGCAGCGTGCGCCTGTTCGACGAGGACATCACGCGGCTGGGCGCCGCCGCCCGCGCCGGCAAGGGCCTGGGCCGCGCCTTCCAGCTCACCAACCTGTTCCCCGACCTGACCGCCCTGGAAAACGTGCGCCTGGCGGTGGCCGCGCGCTACCACATCGGCCATGTGTTCTGGCAGATGGCGAGCCGGCGCCGCGACATCACCGACCGCGCCGCCGCCTTCCTGGAGCAGGTCAACCTGGGCAAGCGCGCCGACGCCCTGGTGGCCAATCTGCCCCACGGCGACCAGCGCAAGCTGGAAGTGGCGCTGATGCTGGCCCTGGAGCCGGAAGTGTTCATGTTCGATGAGCCCACCGCCGGCATGAGCGTGGACGAGGTGCCGGTGATCCTGGATCTGATCGCCGACATCAAGAACAAGCAGAACAAGGTGATTCTGCTGGTGGAACACAAGATGGACGTGGTGCGTTCGCTGTCCGACCGCATCGTGGTGCTGCACAACGGTGAACTGGTGGCCGACGGCGAGCCCGCCGAGGTGATCGCCTCGCCGATCGTCCAGGAAGCCTACCTGGGCGCCGAGGTGGAGGAGATCTGAGATGAGCGAATCGATTCTGTCCCTGTCCGGGGTGTCCGCCAATATCGACCAGTACCACATTCTGCACGGCGTGGACCTGGAAGTGCCCGCCGGTGAACTGACCGTGCTGCTGGGCCGTAACGGCGCCGGCAAGAGCACCACCCTGCGCACCATCATGGGCCTGACCACGGTGACCGGCGGCAGCGTGCGCTTTCGCGGCGACGACATCACCGGCCAGCCGACGCCGCGCATCGCCCGCAAGGGCATCGCCTTCGTGCCCGAGAACATGGGCATCTTCAGCCTGCTCACGGTGCGCGAGAACATGATTCTGGCGGCGGTGAGCGGCCCCATGGACGAGCAGCGCCTGAACTGGATCTTCGATCTGTTTCCGCCGTTGAAGAAGTTCTGGAACCGGCCGGCGGGCAATTTGTCCGGCGGCCAGAAGCAGATGCTGGCCATCGCCCGGGCGGTGATCGAGCCCCGCGAACTGCTGTTGGTGGACGAGCCCACCAAGGGCCTGGCGCCGGCCATCATCAATGATCTGGCGGACGCCTTCGAGCAGCTCAAGCAGCAGCGGGTGAGCATTCTGCTGGTGGAGCAGAACTTCAATTTCTCCCGGCGTCTGGGCCAGTCCGTAGCGGTAATGAACGACGGCGGAGTGGTGTATTCCGGCCAGATGGCCGAGCTCGCCGACAACGAGGAACTGCAGCACGACCTGCTCGGCCTCGGTCTCGGCGCGCATCAATGAGGGCGCGCCGCTATGAATAAGGAGAACACAGCCATGTCGGCCCACGACGAACTGATTGAACCGCGGCCCCGGGGCGCCCTGGGCCGGTTCCGCGCTTTCCGGGAGGAGCGGCCCCATCTGTTCCTGCTGGTGCTTATGATGCTGGTGGCGTTTTTCATGATGGACCCGCGCACCTGGGTGGTGCTCACCATCAGCGGCCTGGCCATGGGCGCCATGGTGTTTTTGATGGCCTCGGGCATGACGCTCACCTTCGGTCTGATGAACGTGCTCAACCTGGCCCACGGCGCCTTTATTTCCCTGGGCGCCTTCGCCGGCGCCACGGTGCTGGTGCACTGGCTCAACGGCCAGGCCGGCGAGGCCTCGGTGTGGGCCAACCTGGCGGCGGTTCTGCCGGCGCTGGGCTTCGCCCTGGTGGTGGCCGGCCTGATCGGTCTGCTGTTCGAGCGGCTGGTGATCAAGCCGGTGTACGGCGACCACCTCAAACAGATTCTGGTCACCGTGGGCGGCTCCATCATTCTCATGGAGCTGATCCAGGTGGTGTGGGGCCCCAACGAGATTCCCGTGCCCCGGCCGGAGACCCTTACCGGCGCCTTCCTGGTGCCGGAATCCCTGCCGGTGATCGGCGGCGTGGCCCTGGAAAAATACCGCCTGGTGGCGGTGATCCTGGGGCTGGCGGTGTACGGCCTGATGACCTGGGTGATCGAGCGCACCCGCACCGGCGTGCTGATCCGCGCCGGCGTGGAGGATCGGGAGATGGTGGAAGTGCACGGCTACCGCATCCGCCTGCTGTTCCTGGGCGTGTTCGTGGCCGGCTCGGCGCTGGCCGGGCTGGGCGGCGCCATGTGGGCCATGTACCGGGAGATCATCACCGCCCACATGGGCGACGAGCTGATGATCTCGGTGATCGTGGTGATCATTCTCGGCGGTCTCGGCTCCATCAAGGGCTGTTTCTACGGCGCCGTACTGGTGGGCCTGATCAACCTCTACGTGGGCTACCTGGAACCGCGTCTGGCGGCGGTGGCCACCGTGGGCCTGATGGTGGGCGTGCTGATGTGGCGCCCCCAGGGCCTGATTCCGGTCATCAAGGTGTGAGGGGCCAGCCATGATGCAACGACTGCTTTCCGGCGATTACCCGCGCAGCCGCGCGCTCACCGCGCTGCTGCTGATCATCGGCGCGAGCCTGGCCCTGGGGCCGTTCCTGTTCCCCGGGGTGCGCGCTTTCTCCATGCTCGGCATGATCTGCGTGTTCATCATCGTGGTGGCCTCCTACGACCTGATGCTGGGCTACACCCACATCGTGTCGTTCGCGCACACCATGTTCTTCGGCATCGGCGCCTATGGCGTGGCGATGGCCACGGACGCCTTGGGCAACGGCTACGGCGCGGTGCTCGCCGGCATCGGCGGCGCCGTGCTGCTCACCATTCTGCTGTCGCTGCTGCTGGGGCTGCTGTCGCTGCGGGTCAAGGCGATCTTCTTCGCCCTGGTGACCCTGGCGGTGGCGTTCGCTTTCCTGAGCCTGGTGACCCAGCTGTACAACCTCACCGGCGGCGAGGACGGCTTGGCGGTGCGCGTGCCCCGGGAGCTGGGCCCGGCGTTCCGGCCCTTCGACGAGCCCTGGGTGGGCTTCGACGTGGTGGGCTTCTTCAGCGGCCTGTTCAGCGACCCGGCCAATGCCTTCAAGGACGCCCTGTTCGACGTGCGCGTCAACGGCCGGCACCTGGTGTACTACATCGCCTTCCTAAGCGCGGTGGCGGTGTTCCTGTTCCTGCTGCGCATAGTCAACTCGCCGTTCGGCCGGGTGCTGCAGGCGATCCGCGAGAACGAGTTCCGCGCCCAGGCGCTGGGCTACCGCACCGTGTTCTACCGCACCGCGGCGGTGATCGTGTCGGCGGTGCTGGCCACCCTGGCCGGGGTGCTGTTCGCGCTTATCAACCGCTACGTGAACCCGGAGAACACGCTCAACTTCGAACTGATGGTGTTCATCCTACTGATGTGCGTGATCGGCGGCATGGGCACCCTGTACGGCGCCGTGGTCGGCACGGCGCTGTTCCTGCTGGCGCAGAACTACCTGCAGGACCTGCTCAAGCTGCTCGCCGGCCAGGTCGAGAAGGGTTCCATGCTCGCCGAGCTGGTGGGCCCGGACAGCTGGTTGCTGTGGTTCGGCCTGCTGTTCGTGCTCAGCGTGTATTTCTTCCCCTCCGGCATCGTCGGCCAGCTGCGGCTGTGGGCGGCGCGCCGCCGCCAGCGCCGCGCCGGCAACGGCGGCGCGAGCCGGGACGGGGTGTCCGCGCAAGGAGAAAGTCATGCGTCTTGAGGACCGTGTAGCAATCATTACCGGCGCCGGCCGTGGTATCGGCCGGGCAATCGCCGAAGGGTACGCCCGGGAAGGGGCGCGGGTGGCGGTGGCGGACCTGGATACCGCCACCGCCGAGGACGCGGCGGCCGCGATTCGCGCCGCCGGAGGCGAGGCGATCGCCGTGACCATGGACGTCACCAACGAAGAAGCGGTGGACGACGGCGTACAACGGGTGATCGACACCTGGGGCCGTCTCGACATCGCCGTGGCCAACGCCGGGGTGCAGCACATTGAAGCCCTCGACAAGCTGTCCCTGGCGGAATGGCGCAAGGTCACCGCGGTGCATCTGGACGGCGCCTTCCTGCTCACGCGGGCGGCGCTGCGGCGGATGTACCAGGGCGGTGGCGGCACCCTGCTGTACATGGGCTCGGTGCATTCCATGGAGGCGTCGCCGTTGAAGGCCCCCTACGTGGCCGCCAAGCACGGGCTCCTGGGCCTGTGCCGGGCGGTGGCCAAGGAGGGCGCCGAACACGGCGTGCGCAGCCATATTATCTGCCCGGGGTTCGTGCGCACCCCGCTGGTGGAGAAGCAGATCCCCGAGCAGGCCCGGGAACTGGGCGTGTCCGAGGAGGAGGTGGTGCGCAACGTGATGCTCAAGAACACCGTGGACGGCGAGTTCACCACCGTGGAGGACATCAGCCAACTGGCCGTGGATCTGGCGGCGTTCCCGTCGGCGGCGCTCACCGGGCAGTCGGTGATCGTCAGCCACGGCTGGCACATGGGATAGGGTCCGGGAGCCCGGTTCCGTCCCTGGAACCTGGAGATCGATCAGGCCTTCGGAGGGGTCGCAGAAAAGAAAACCTGAAGGGGGCCCGCCGGAAGTCTGAATTTACTGTACAAATGGACAGTGGTCAAGACATGGGAGAGCGTTGGGCGCCGGGGTGATCCCCCGAGCGCCTTTTTTTCGCCCGCTTATTCCTGCTCGGGGAGGGTGATGTTCAGTTCCAGGATCTCGCAGCCGGACTCCCGGTCCATCTGCACGTTGACGGCGTCCTGGTCCACGGGCACGTACTTGCGCACCACCATCAGCAGCTCCTCCTGAAGCTGCGGCAGGTAGTCCGGACCGCCGCGGGTGGACCGTTCCCGGGCCACGATGATCTGCAGGCGTTCCTTGGCCACCGAGGCCGACTTTTCCTTCTTGGGCAGCAAATAGCTGAAGATGCTCATCGTTACCCTCCGAACAGGCGGCCGAACAGGCCTTTCTTGGCGCTGGTCAGGAAGCGGTGCTCGCGGGTCTCGCCGAGGAAGCGGGCCACGGAGTCGTCGTAGGCCTGGCCGGCGTCGGACTCGCGGTCCAGGATCACCGGGCTGCCGGCGTTACTGGCGTTGAGCACCGCCTGGGATTCCGGGATCACGCCCAGCAGGTCGATGGCCAGGATCTCCTTGACGTCCTCCACGGACAGCATCTGGCCGCTTTCCACCCGTTCCGGGGAGTAGCGGGTCAGCAGCAGGCGCGCGGGGATGTCGCCCTCGCCCTGTTCCGCCTTGCGGGTCTTGCTGGAGAGAATCCCCAGGATGCGGTCGGAATCGCGCACGCTGGACACTTCCGGGTTGGTCACCACCACCGCTTCGTCGGCGAAGTAGGCGGCGGTGAGCGCGCCTTTCTCGATGCCGGCGGGGCTGTCGCAGATGATGTATTCCATGCCCATTTCCTTGAGGCCATCGAGCACCTTCTCAATGCCTTCCAGGGTGAGGGCGTCCTTGTCGCGGGTCTGCGAGGCGGGCAGGATGTACAGGTCCTCCACGCGCTTGTCCTTGATCAGGCCCTGCTTGAGGTTGGCGTCGCCGTTGATCACGTTGACCAGGTCGTAGACCACCCGTCGCTCGCAGCCCATGATCAGGTCCAGATTGCGCAGACCCACGTCAAAATCGATCACCGTGGTTTTGTGGCCCCGCTGCGCCAGGCCGGTTGCCAGGGCCGCGCTGGTGGTGGTTTTGCCCACCCCCCCCTTGCCGGATGTTACGACCACGATTTTTGTCACGATCTCGTCTCCTTGAATGAGTGTTCGCGGGGCGGCTTATTTGCCGCTCAGCTCGACGAAGCGCATGGCGTCGCCGTCCAGAGTGATTTGCACCGCCTTGCGGCGCTGATTATCGGGCAGATCCTCGGCCACGCGATAGTGCCCGGCGATGGATACCAGCTCCGCGTCCAGGTCCTGGCAGAAGATGCGCGCGGCGGTGTTGCCGCGCACCCCGGCCAGGGCACGCCCGCGCAGGGTGTTGTAGACGTGGATGTGGCCCTCGGCGAGCAGCTCGGCGCCGGTGCTCACCGGGGCCAGCACGATCAGGTCGCCGTGGCTGTAAATCTGCTGACCGGAGCGTACCGGCTGCTCCACCACCAGGGTCTCCGCCGCCGGCGCCTGGCTGGCCGGGGCCGGCTCCGGACGCGGCACGTCCCGGCCGCCGGCCAGGCTGATGCTGCCCAGGCCGAGCATGGCGGCGGTGTCCGCGTCCAGGTGGGCGTTGCGGGCCAGGGCCACCAGGTTCACGCCCAGGCCACGGAGGGTGTCCACGGCGGCCAGCAGCTCGATCTGGTTGCTGTTTTCCGGGTCGGCCACGTCGATCACCACCGGGGCGTCGCGCAGCCACTGGGCGGCCTCGTCCAGGCGCCGGCCCACTTCGCGGTGCAGGGTGTTGGGGTCCAGGTCCTTGAGGTGCAGGACCGTCATCATCAGCATGCGGCCCTTGAATTCCAGAACCGCTTTTTCCTCGGAAGCCACTGTCATTAGAGGGTGTCTTGTACCGAATGGGTGGACGCCGGCGCGGAAGCGGGGCGGCCGGCGACGAAAGTCCGGAAAAGCCTAGTCGAAAGCGCCATTCGGTGAAAGCGGCGTGACAGAGGCGCTTTGTTAAATTTCGCCGCTCTGGGACCGATTGGACAGAAATCCGTCGCCAGGTAAGAACAACGGCGTAGCAAGCCCCGTAGTCTGGACCCTGCTGTAGGAGCGACTGGGCGGCACTCCGCTTCAGTCGCGATGAAGGCGGCACTGCCTTCATCGCGACTGAAGTCGCTCCTACCGTAACCCCCACCCTACGGAGCCGCGCGTGATGCTACCTCGAAGCGTCTCGGTGTGGGCCCCTTTCCGGGACCCTGTTTGACAGGATGTCAAACCGGGAGCCCCCAGGGACGGGTTCACGGCGTTCCCGGAAAGGGGCCCACACCGAGACGCGGCCCCGATGGAGGGATCACCCCCTGGCTTTTGCGCCAAACCGCGAGGCATAAAAAAACCGCCCCGGAGGGCGGTTTTGTGGGTGGGGGCTGCCGGGCGGATCAGATCGGCCGCTCGGTGTGCATTTGCACCTCCTTGAACTCCTTGTCGAAGGCGTCGGTGAGCAGGCAGTCGTAGCGCATCTCGTCGTATTCGAGAATGGCCTCCACCTTGTCGTTGGGGATGATGCCCTGGGCGGCGGCGTTCTCCACCTTGGCGCGCAGGGTGTCGCCTTCCAGCTTGCCCTTGAGGTCCGCCTTGTAGAACGCCTCGAAGTCGGATTCCACCTCCAGCAGCTTGTTGTAGGTGGCTTCCACCCGGCCGATGTTGTCCTCCGGGTCCTGGGGAATGTAGGCGTTGGCGGCCAGGGCGTCGCGCACGCTGGAGGGGCTCATGATCTGCTCGCCCAGGGTGCGGATCAGCTCGTCGCTGGGCTTGTGCGCCAGGCACGGGCGGCCGAGCGGGAAGAACAGGCCCTTGAGCAGCCGCGCCACGCCGAAGTAGCCGAAGTTGCGGCAGAAGTCCTCGATCGCCTGGTGGGCCTGGCTCAGCGAGCGCCGCAGCGCGTAGGTGGCGTGGGCGTCGTTGGCCTCGTCCCGGGGCAGGGTGGCGTGGTATTTGAGGATGGCGCAGCTGATCAGCAGGTGGCTGTGCAGGTCGCCGAGCCGTGCGGACACCATCTCGCGACGCTTGAGGTCGCCGCCCAGCAGGGCGAAGGCGATGTCGGAGAAGCTCGCCAGCACCGCGCTGTAGCGGGTGATCAGACGGTACCAGGGGGCGCTGAAGCTGTCCGCGTTGGCGGGGATTTCCGCCAGGCGGGCGCCGCTCAGGCCGTGCACCATGCCGCGGCTGATGTTGCCCAGGGAATGGCCGGCGTGCTTGAAGAACAGCTGTTCGAAGTTCTTGAAGCCGCGCTCCTGGTCCTCGTCCTGGATCGCCTGCAGCTCATCGTAGAGGTACGGATGGCAGCGCAGGGCGCCCTGGCCGAAGATCATCAGCGAGCGGGTCAGGATGTTGGCGCCCTCCACGGTGATCGCCACCGGGATGGACTGGTAGGGCAGGGCCATGAAGTTGCGCGGGCCCATCTGCACGGCGCGACCACTGGCGATGTCCATGCCGTTGTTGATCAGCACGCGCATCATTTCCGTGGAGTGGTACTTGGCCATGGCGGTGACCACGGAGATGGTGCCTTCCTCCAGGCCCCGGGTCACCAGGTGCCGGTAGGCTTCCAGGGTGTAGGCCAGGCCCGCCACCTCGGCGGAGGATTCCTGCACGCCCTCGAAGTGGCCCACGGCGGTGCCGAACTGGCGGCGGATGCGGGAGAAGGCGCCGGTCATGCGGTAGCCGATCTCGCCGCTGGCGGTGGACAGGGCGGGCAGGGACACGCCCCGGCCGGCGCCCAGACACTCGATCAGCATGCGCCAGCCCTTGCCGGCCATTTCCTGGCCGCCGATGATGGCGTCCAGGGTCACGAATACGTCCTTGCCGTTGATCGGGCCGTTCATGAACGGCGAGCCGCCCGGGTTGTGGCGGCGGCCGATTTCCACGCCCTCGGTGTCGGCGGGCAGCAGGGCGCAGGTGATGCCGATTTCGTCCTGGTCGCCGAGCAGGTGTTCCGGGTCATACAGTTTGAACGCCAGGCCCACCACGGTGGCCACCGGGGCCAGGGTGATCCAGCGCTTGGCGAAGTCCAGGCGGATGCCGATCACTTCCTCGCCGTCCACGGTCTGCTTGCAGACCACGCCCTTGTCCGGGATGGCGCCGGCGTCGGAGCCGGCTTCCGGGCCGGTCAGGCCGAAGCAGGGGATTTCCTCGCCGGAGGCCAGGCCCGGCAGCCAGCGCTGTTTCTGTTCGTCGGTGCCGTACTTGGCGAGCAGCTCGCCCGGGCCCAGGGAGTTGGGCACCATGGCGGTCACCGCCGTGGTCAGCGAGCGGGTGGCGATCTTGCTCATGGTGCGGCTTTGCGCGTAGGGGCTGAAGTCGCGGCCGCCGTATTCCTTGGGAATGATCAGGCTGAAGAAGCCCTTGGTCTTGAGGAATTCCCACACTTCCTCGGGCAGGTCCTTGAGCTCGTGGTAGATCTTCCACTCATCAAGCATGCCGCAGAGTTCCTCGACCTCGTTGTCCAGGAACGCCTGCTCCTCGTCGGTGAGGCGGGTAAAGTCGGTCTTGGAGAATTCATCCCAGTCCGGCTTGCCGCCGAACAGCTCCGCCTCGAACCAGGTGGCGCCGGCTTCGATGGCCTCGCGTTCGGTGTCGCCGATGGGCGGCATCATCTTGCCCAGGGTCTTGAACACCGGGCGGCTGATCAGCTTGGCGCGCAGACCCGGGTGGTTGAGCACCACCAGCACGGCGGCCACCAGGATCAGCAGAATCGGGTTGTACAGCCACGACGCCAGCAGGCCGCACAGCAGCCAGACCACCGCGAACACGGCGCTGCCGGTGGTCAGCGACAGCTGCATGTAGAATATGGCCAACAGGGTGGCGGCCAGTATTACCAGGGCCAAAAGGCTCAGCATGGTCATCTCCTTTGCCAGGACGCTTGCTTGTGTCGGGAATGCCTCCATACCTTACCCAGTGGATATGGAGGGCACGTGAACGTTTGTTCCAGTGTACGCCCATCGTCCCGCCCTGTTGCCGTTTTAACAGTTTTTAATCTGTTTATGGACCCTTGGAATTTCGTACAATTGCCGCCAATCAAGGTCCCTAAAGTCATTCCCGTCACAGGAGTCCCCGGTGCAGGACAACGCTTCGATCATCGATGTCACCGAACAGAACATTCAACAGGTACTGGAAAGCTCCCGGCAGATTCCGGTGCTGTTCGACTTCTGGGCCTCCTGGTGCCAGCCCTGCCTGCAAATGGCGCCGCTGCTGGAGAAACTGGCCGGCGAATACCAGGGCAAGTTCCTGCTCGCCAAGGTGGACGCCGACGCCCAGCAGAACATCGCCGCCCAGTTCGGGGTGCGCAGCCTGCCGTCGCTGAAGCTGGTCTATCAGGGGCAGCTGGTCAGCGAGCTGGACGGTGCCCAGACCGAGGGCGCCCTGCGCCAGTGGCTGGCGCCGGTGGTGGATCCGGACGCCGCCCAGGCGGAGCAGGAGGAGCAGTTCCTGGAGCAGGTGCGCCAGGCCATCGAGGCCGGCCATGGCGGCCAGGCGGAGCAGGCCCTGCGCCAGACCCTGTCCGAGCAGCCGGACAAGCATGCTTTCCGCGCGCTGCTGGTGGAGTACCTGTTGGGCGAGGGGCGCACCGATGAGGCCCAGTCCGTGCTGGCCGAGGTGGTCGAGGACGTGGAGGAGCTGCGGCCGTTCCGGGCGCGCTTCGCGTTGCTGGAGAAGCTGGAAGGCGGCGGCGAGAGCCTGCATGACCTGGCCGCGCGCATCGAGAGCGATCCGACCCCGGAGGATCTGCACGCCTATGGTCTGCGTGCCGCCGCCGCGGGCCAGTTCCAGGCCGGCCTGGACGCATTGCTGACGTTGCTGCGCGATCACCGTGATTACAAGGACGGGGTGGCGCGGCAGGCGTTGCTGGAGGTGTTCGATTGCCTGCCCAAGGGGGATCCGCTGGCCAGTCAGTATCGGCGCAGGATGTTCACCTATCTGCATTGAGTCGTCTGGGGGGCGCCGGGCCCTCCATTCTGGCCGCGTCCCGGTGTGGGCCCCCTTTCCGGGAACGCCGTGAACCCCCGCAAGCGGGTCCGGCCACCCATCACAGATGGGCGGCGTTCGGCGGCGCGCGAAGCAGTGCTTCGCAACACGCTTGCCTCACCCCTGGGGGCTCCCGGTTTGACATCCTGTCAAACAGGGTCCCGGAAAGGGGGCCCACACCGGGACGCTCCGAGGTAGCGTCACGGGCGGCTCCTTAGTGGGGCGTTGGTGTGGCGTTGGCGGTTGGATGTGGCGGTAGGAGCGACTGGGCGGCATTCCGCTTCAGTCGCGATAACTCGGCGCCATTATCGCGACTGAAGTCGCTCCTACGGCCCTTGCTTCTGTGTCTGCCTGTTTGTGGCGCAGGCTTTCTTCTTATTCGTGATCGATATTGGTGCTTTTCAGGGCGCATGTGCACTTTCTGGGTGCGTATTTGCCCGGATTTTGTGCGGGTTGTGCCCTGAAGGGGCGCGTTCGCTGGGTTTGTGATCTGGCCTGATTCTTGTATGCCCTTTCCCGGTGCAATGCCGTCGGGGTGCGCTCCGGCGGTGCAATTCCGGGCCGCGTTTCGGCCCCGAGGACGAGGGACTCAAGAATGAAAATGATCACGGCGGTGATTAAGCCGTTCAAGGTGGACGATGTACGGGACGCTCTGGCCCGGGTGGGCATTCAGGGCATGACGGTGAGCGAGGTGAAGGGCTTCGGCCGCCAGAAGGGCCACACGGAGCTGTACCGGGGCGCCGAGTACGTGGTGGATTTCGTGCCCAAGATCAAGCTGGAGCTGGCGGTGGCCGACGGCCGCGTGGATCAGGCCGTGGACGCCATCCTGCAGGCCGCCGGGACCGGCAAGATCGGCGACGGCAAGATTTTCATCACCGCGCTGGAGCAGGCGGTGCGCATCCGCACCGGCGAAACCGACGACGACGCCCTGTAACCGGAGGCCCCGATGAAATACTGGATCGCGGGCCTGCTGGCCCTGACCCCGTCTCTGGCGCTGGCGGACGGCCTGGACAAGAGCGATACCGCCTGGATTCTGGTGGCCACCGCCCTGGTGCTGTTCATGACCCTGCCGGGCCTGAGCCTGTTTTACGGCGGCCTGGTGCGCAACAAGAACGTGCTGTCGGTGTTGATGCAGTGCTTCGCCATCGCCTGCGCGGTGTCGCTGGTGTGGCTGATCGCCGGCTATTCCCTGGCGTTTTCCGACGGCGGCGCCGCCAACGCCTGGATCGGCGGCCTGCAGCACGCCTTCTTCGCCGGCATCGACCGGGACAGCCTGGCCGGCTCCCTGCCGCAAAGCCTGCACGGCCTGTTCCAGATGACCTTCGCCATCATCACTCCGGCGCTGATCGTGGGCGCCTTCGCGGAGCGCATGCGCTTCGGCGCCATGCTGGCGTTTTCGGTGCTGTGGGTGCTGGGCGTCTATGTGCCGGTGTGCCACTGGGTGTGGGGCGGCGGCTGGCTGGCGCAGCTGGGCCTGTACGACTTCGCCGGCGGCACCGTGGTGCACATTACCGCCGGCGTCGCCGCCCTGGTGGCGGCGGTGGTGCTGGGCCGCCGCAAGGACTGGCCCGGCCAGGCCATGAAGCCGCACAACATGACCATGACGGTGATGGGCGCGGGCATGCTGTGGGTGGGCTGGTTCGGCTTCAACGGGGGCTCGGCGCTGGCCGCCGACGGCAACGCCGCCATGGCCATGCTGGTGACCCACATTTCCGCCGCCGCCGGTTCCCTGGCCTGGCTGACCCTGGAGGCGAAAAAATTCGGCAAGCCGTCCGCTCTGGGCATCGCCACCGGCATGGTGGCGGGGCTGGGCACCATTACCCCGGCGTCCGGGTTCGTGGGCCCCGGTGGTGCGCTGATCATCGGCCTGGCCGCCGGCGTGATCTGCTTCTACATGGTGCTGGTGGTCAAGCAGCGTTGGCGCATCGACGATTCCCTGGACGTGTTTCCGGTGCACGGCGTGGGCGGCATTCTCGGCACCCTGCTGGCCGGGGTGTTCGCCTCCACGGAGCTGGGCGTGTTCTCCGGCTACGGCTTCGCCAAGCCGGACTACGGCATGCTCCAGCAAGTGGGCGTGCAGGCCCTGGGCGTGGTGGTCACCTTCGTTTACACGGCGCTGCTGACCTGGGCGCTGCTCAAGCTGGTGGGTCTGTTCACGCCGCTGCGCGTCAGCCCGGACGAGGAAAGCCAGGGTCTCGACATCGCCCTGCACGAGGAACGTGGCTACGACCTCTGACGCCGCCGCCCGGGGTCCAGTATGCTTTTGGGGTAGCCCTCTGAAGGAGCCCCCATGGATCTGGACCCCTACGGCTGGCCCCACGCCGGCGCCCTGGACGTTCGCCAGCTGCCTTTCCAGGTGGCGGCGAACGGGGTGGCGGCCCTGGACGACAGCCTCGACCGTATTCACGAACACCAGCGCCGGCTCTATGCCGGCCGCCGTTACGCCGTGCTGCTGGTGGTTCAGGGCCTGGACGCCGCCGGCAAGGACAGCCTGATCCGCACCCTGGCCCGGGCGATGGACCCGGCCGCCTTCCGCGCCCATTCCTTCGCCCGCCCCCTGGGCGAGGAGGTGCACCATGACTTCCTGTGGCGGGTGTGGCGGCATTTGCCGGAGCGCGGCGAGGTGGTGGCGTTCAACCGCAGCCACTACGAGGCGGTGCTGGCGGAGCGGCTGTGGCCCACCAGCGAGCCGCCGCCGGACTGGCGCGGCCGCTACCGGGCCATCAACGAGTTCGAGGGGCATCTGCACCGGGAGGGCACCCGCCTGATCAAGGTGTGGCTGAATACCTCCGAGGACGAGCAGCGCCGGCGGCTGCTCAAGCGCCTGGACAAGCCCCGCAAGCGCTGGAAATTCGATCCCTCGGACATCGAGAACTGGCGCGGCCGGGACCGCTACCTGGCGCTGGTCAACGAGACCCTTACCGCCACCCACACGGACCATGCCCCCTGGCACCTGATTCCCAATGACGATAAGCCCGCCGCCCGGGCCCGGGTGGCCGGCCTGGTGGCGGATTCGCTGGCCGCCCTGGCGCCGGAATACCCGCGTGAGAACATCGGCTGCATCGAGCATTACAAGGCGCTGCTGCGCGGTGATTCCCACGATGGGGGATGCTGACCGGTTGGCCCGTTGCCAGCGCCGGGAAAGCATTGTCAGCTTCGGGGCCTTTCTATAAGGTACGGGAAAGTTTCGAACGCTCGTTTGAATCCGGTCCTGGCACCGAGCCGGGCGTCGAAGCGGAATCCAACCAAGGAGACAACAATGAGCGTGGAATTTCTGTCCGACGAATGGTTCGCGAAGGTAAAGGAAATCCGTGAGTCCGCCGGCGACGTGGAAGCGCCCGCCGCCCTGGCCGACCTGGTCATCAACATCAAGGTGAACACCGACGACGGCGAGAAGCACCTGTCCCTGGTGGGCGGCATGATCGAGGAAGGCGAGCACGCGGACGCGGCCACCACCCTGACCCTGCCCGCCGATCTGGCCAAGCGCATCTTCATCGAAGGCGACCAGTCCGCCGGCATGCAGGGCTTCATGAGCGGCCAGATCAAGGTCGACGGCGACATGAGCAAGCTGATGTCCCTGCAGTCCGCTCAGCCCACCGATGAGCAGAAGCAGCTGATGAAGCAGATCCAGGACATCACCGCCTGATCCGCTCGCGCCTCGGTGAATCGAAAACGCCCGCCTCGCGCGGGCGTTTTTTTGGGGGTGTTTTCCCGGACCCCTGATCGCGACTGAAGTCGCTCCTACAGCACCGGCCGTAGGAGCGACTTCAGTCGCGATCCGGCGTCAGCCGGTTGCGGTTCTCCAGCCGCCCGTGGAGGCGCGCCACGTCGTGGGGCACGCCGTCGAGCCAGCCGCGCACGCTGCGCCCGCCCCGGTCCAGATATTCCGTGATCGAAGGCACCCAGCGCGCGCCATGCAGCCCCAGGCACAGGGGCTGGGGCCCGTGGTCGTCCTCCAGCCGCCGCACCCGGTCGGCGGACAGGCCGTCGAGCAGCAGGCCGGGCAGGGTGGGCGGCGGCGCCATCAGGTCGCAGGGCAGGCACAGCACCGGGCCGTCCCCGCAGGCGGCCAGCCCCGCCTCCAGGCCGGCCATGGGGCCGAAATAGCCGTCGCGGTGGTCGCGCACCACGCTGTCCGCCCGGCCCAGGTAAAGATCCAGGTTGCGGTTGGCACTGATCACCACCGGCCCCGGCGGCGCCACGGCGTCCAGCAGCTGGTCCACCAGCGGCTGGCCGTCGATCTCCACCAGGCCCTTGTCGCGGCCGCCCATGCGGCGCCCTTCGCCGCCGGCCAGAATCAGTAATGTATAGAAAAGATCCATGCGCTATCGCGGTGTTGGGAGTGTGATCGGTTATCCGCTATCCTCTGCGCCCAGGCAACCGGGGACATTCAGTGGACAGCGCCCGCGACTATCTTAACGACATCGACCGCTTCGGTCGCTTGCTGGACGGCTATCGCCCCCGCGAGCCCCAGCTGCGCATGGCCGACGCGGTGGCCGAGGCGATCCGTGCCCGGGGCACCCTGCTGGTGGAAGCCCAGACCGGCACCGGCAAGACCCTGGCCTACCTGCTGCCGGCGCTGCTGTCCGATGGCCCCACGCTGGTGTCCACCGGCACCAAGAGCCTGCAGGACCAGCTTTTCTTCAAGGACCTGCCGGTGGTGCTCAAGGCTCTGAGCCTGCCGCGCAAGGCGGCGTTGCTCAAGGGCCGCGCCAACTACCTGTGCCCCTACCGGCTGGAGCTGCACCAGGAGGAAGCCCGTTTCCTGACCCGGGAAACCGCCGAGCAGCTGCAGGTGGTGGCGCACTGGGCCGGGCGCACCAAGAGCGGCGACATCGCCGAGCTCAAGCAGCTGCCGGAGGACGCGCCGGTGTGGCCCTGGGTGACCAGCACCGCCGACAACTGCCTGGGCACCGAATGCCCCAAATACAGCGAATGCCCGCTGATGAACGCCCGCAAGGAAGCCCAGGAGGCGGATCTGGTGGTGGTCAACCACCACCTGTTCTTCGCCGACGCGGCGCTGCGCGGGGAGGGCGTCTCCGAGCTGCTGCCCAGCGCCAACACGGTGATCTTCGACGAGGCCCACCAACTGCCGGAGGTGGCCGCCGCCTTTTTCGGCGACTCCCTGAGCACCCGCCAGATCCAGGAACTGGGCCGTGACGCCCTGTCCGAGGCGGCCCACTCGGCGCTGGATCTGGCGGCGCTGAACCAGCACATCTCCGCCCTGGACAAGGCCGGCCAGGACCTGCGCCTGAGCCTGGGCGAGCAGGAACGCCGCGCCCCCTGGTCCGAGGTGGCGGAGCTGCCGGCGGTGCGCGAGGCCGGCGAGGCGCTGCTCGACGCGCTCATCGACCTGAACGATTTTCTCGAGCCCCAGGCCCGCGCCAGCCGGGGCCTGGAGGCCTGCGCCCGGCGCGCCTCCGAGCACGTGCTGACGCTCAAATCGATCCTCGACGCCAACGGCCCCAACCGGGTCTACTGGTTCGAGACCTTCCGCCGCACCGTGGTGCTGCACAGCACGCCGCTGTCGGTGGCCGGCCAGCTGCGCGCCCAGCGCGAAAAGCACCCCTGCGCCTGGATCCTGACCTCGGCGACCCTGTCGGTGGCGGGGCGCTTCGAGCACCTGCAGAAGCGCCTGGGCCTGGACGAGGCGGAGACCCTGAGCCTGGAGAGCCCGTTCGATTTCAAACGCCAGGCGGTGTTCTACGTGCCCGAGAACCTGCCGGCGCCGTCCTCGCCGGACTACACCGCAAGCCTCACTCGGGCGATGATTCCGGTGATCCGCGCCGCCGAGGGCCGCACTTTCTTTCTGTTCACCAGCCACCGGGCCCTGCGCGAGGCGGCGGCGCTGCTGCGCGAGGAGAAGCTGGAATACCCGCTGCTGGTGCAAGGCGAGGCCGGCCGTCGGGAACTGTTGGACGAGTTCCGGCGTCTGGGTAATGCGGTGCTGCTTGGCACCAGCAGTTTCTGGGAGGGCATCGACGTGCGTGGCGAGGCGCTCAGTTGCGTGATCATCGACAAGCTGCCGTTCGGCTCCCCCGGGGACCCGGTGGCGGCGGCGCGCATCGAGCACATCAACGCCAACGGCGGCAACGCCTTCCGCGACTACCAGCTGCCCCAGGCGGTGCTGGCCCTGCGCCAGGGCGCCGGCCGGCTGATCCGCGACCCCAACGACCACGGTCTGCTGGTGGTGGGCGACCCGCGCCTGGTGACCAAGGGCTACGGGCGCCTGTTCCTGGACAGCCTGCCGGGCATGACGCGCACCCGCAAAGTGGAAGTGGTGCAGCGTTTCTTCCCGCACATCGCCCGCCTGCAGGCGGAACGCCTGGCGCAATCGAAACCCGGCGAGGCGCCGCCGGCGCCCGCCCCGCAAGAGCCGACCCATGACGCACATTCTGGCCATTGAAACCGCCACCGACGCCTGCTCGGTGGCGCTGTACCGGGACGGCGAGGTGCTGGAACGCTTCGAACCCGGTGCCCGCCGTCAAACCGAACGGGTGCTGCCCCTGGTGGACGACCTGCTCGCCGAGGCCGGCATCGGCCTGGGCGCCTTGGATGCCCTGGCGTTCGGCCAGGGGCCGGGCGCCTTCACCGGGGTGCGCGTGGCCACCTCGGTGATCCAGGGCCTGGCGTTCGCCCGCGACCTGCCGGTGGCCGGCGTTTCCACCCTGGCCGCCTGCGCGCTGGCCGCCTTCGACGCCCACCCGGCGCGTCCCCGGGTGCTGGCGGCCTTCGACGCGCGCATGGGCGAGCTCTACCTGGGCGCCTACCACTGTTACGCCGGCGGCAACGGCCAGGGCGAGCGCGTCGAGGCGCTGCTGGCGGACGGCCTGTTCGACCCGGACGACGTGCCCGCCCTGGACGGCGGCGACTGGCTGCTGGCCGGCTCCGGCGCCGTTTACCGCGAGCGCATCGCCACCCGGGTGACCCTGGCGGAGGTGGACGAAGCCGCCGCGCCGCGCGCCTCGGCGGTGGCCCGCCTGGCGGTGCCGCTGGTGGAACAGGGCCTCACGGTGCCGGCGGAACAGGCGCAGCCGGTGTACCTGCGCGACCGGGTAGTATGATTTCGGCGCCGGATCGCGGCTGAAGCCGCGATCGCGCCACGCCAAGGAGAAACGAAATGATCGAATGGGACCTGCCGGACGTCCACGAACTGGAAGTGGTGGTGGCGCCGGAATCCATCGACGTGCTCGGCCACGTCAACAACACCGAGTACCTGCGCTACATGGAAAGGATCGCCTGGCAGCACACCCAGGTGCTGGGGCTGGGCTGGGACGAATACCAGCGCCTCAACCGCTGCATGGTGGCCCGCCACACCGAGGTGGATTACCTGGCCCCGGCCTACGAGGGCGAGACCCTGCGGGTGGGCACCTGGATCGTGGAGAATGACCAGCGCATCACCATCACCCGCCGCTACCAGATCGTGCGCGAACGCGACGGCCTGACCCTGCTGCGTGGGCGCACCAAGTGGGTGTGCGTGGCCCTGGATTCCGGCAAGCCGCGCCGCATGCCGCCGGAATTCCTCAGCGGCTATCAGGTCACCGCCCACGAATAAGGACTTCATGGAATGGACAATATTCAGGCGCTGATCCTGGCGCTGATTCAGGGACTGACGGAATTCCTGCCGATCTCCAGCTCCGCCCATCTGATTCTGCCGTCCCAGGTGCTGGGCTGGCCGGACCAGGGCCTGGCGTTCGACGTGGCGGTGCATCTAGGCACTCTGCTGGCGGTGGTGGTCTACTACCGCCGGGATCTGTGGGGCATGACCCGGGGCGCCGGCCAGGGCCTGGTGGAACGGCGCATGAACCCGGACCTGCGCCTGGGCCTGCTGGTGGTGCTGGCCACCATTCCGGCGGTGGCGGCGGGCTTCCTGCTCAAGGATCTGATCGAGAACGAGCTGCGCTCGGCGGCGGTGATCGCCACCACCACGGTGGTGTTCGGCGTCGCCCTGTGGCTGGCGGACGTGCTCGGCGCCCGCCGCCGGGGCGTGGACCAGGTGGGCGTGGGCAGCGCCCTGCTGATCGGCCTGGCCCAGGCGGTGGCGCTGATTCCCGGTACCTCGCGCAGCGGCATCACCATCACCGCGGCCCTGGCGCTGGGCTTCCGCCGCGAGGACGCGGCGCGCTTTTCGTTCCTGATGTCGGTGCCGGTGATCCTGGGCGCCGGCCTGCTCAAGACCAAGGACCTGATCGACAGCCAGCAGGCGGTGGATTGGGCCCACATGGCCCTGGGCGTGGCGGCGAGCGCGATCACCGCCTACCTGACCATCGTGTTCTTCCTGCGCCTGCTGGACCGGCTCGGCATGCTGCCGTTCATGGTCTACCGCCTGCTGCTGGGCGCCATTCTGTTTATCTGGTTCGTATGAGCGTGGCGGTGGGTTGCCTGCCCGGCGCCCCGGCGGTGGCCGGCGGCGAACCGGTGGCCACGGCGGACGAGGCCCGGGAGCGGGGCTTCGCCCTGGTGCTGGGCCCCGCCGGCGAGGACGGCGCCTTGTCCCTGTGGGACCCGGCGGCCCGGGCCACGCCCCTGAAAGTGGATTTTCTCGGCGGCCGCCAGGGCTACCGGCTGGCCGCCGAGCGCGCCCGCCACGAGCGCCTGATCAAGGCCCTGGGCAAGCCCCGGGACGGTATTGACCGGGTGCTGGATCTGACCGCCGGCCTGGGCCGCGACGCCGCCCTGATGGCCGCCGCCGGCTTTGCGGTGACCCTGATGGAGCGCCAGCCGGTGCTGCACGCGCTGCTGGCGGACGGCCTGGCCCGGGCCGCCGGCACCGACCTGGCGGCGCGCCTGACCCTGCTGCCCGCCGGCGAGGCCAGCCAGGCGGCATTGCCCACCGGGCCCTGGCACGCGGTGTATCTGGACCCCATGTTCCCGACGCGGGCCAAGAGCGCCGCCGTGAAGCAGGATCTGCAATGGCTGCAGATCCTGTGCGCTTATCCGGACGCGGAGGAAGAGGCGGCGCTGCTGGCCCTGGCCCGGGCCCGGAACACCCACCGGGTGGTGGTGAAGCGCCCCCGCAAGGCACCGCCCCTGGCCGGCGTGGCGCCGCACCACGGCCACGAGGGCAAGACCGTACGCTTTGACGTTTATATGCCGTTGTCGCCGGCTTAGAGGCCGATCGCGACTGAAGCGGAATGCCGCCCAGTCGCTCCTACCGCAAGGGAGAGGGTCCGTAGGAGCGACTGGGCGGCATTCCGCTTCAGTCGCGATCAGCCCGGCGGCACTGACCGCGCGCAGGCCTTGCGAACCCGCAGCGCCCGCCCTGCGTTTCTGCAACGGTGTTTTGAAGTTAGCTATTAACTATTCACTGTTCACTGTTCACTAAGGCGCGGCGGGCTATTTGCCCGCCTCAGTGCCTTTCGCCGGGTTGGCGTCCGCGGATTGTTCCTCTTCGGCGGTGCGGGCCAGGGCTTCCTCCAGCTGTGGCACCCGGGTGACGCGCTGGATCGCCTGACTGATGTCCGGGCTGAGAATGCGCCGCGCCTCGTCGTCCAGGGCGCGCAGGTTGTCGCCGAAGTGCAGCTGGTCGTCGTCCAGCCACACCAGCTCGGTGTCCAGCAACTGGCGAATGAAGTTGCGCAGCACCACCTTGTCGAAGAACTCCGGTGAATTGAACTCGTAGAGCAGCGACAGCCGCTGGGCGGTGTGGTGTGCCAGGTCGCCGAGCTGGTCGGCGGTGAGCCGGCCGTCGCCGTACTGCACCAGCAGGCGGATGGTCAGGTAATAGCGCTCCAGGGAGGGCATCACCGTCTGCCCCAGATGGGCGAGCATGTCCGAGGCATGGGTGTGGATGGCGGCGCCATGCAGGCAGTCGCCTTCCCGGTTCACCAGGCCGTGGTCCTCCAGCACCGTGGCGATGCGCTCCACCGCCGCGGTCAGGTCCTGGTCCTCGCGCCAGTGCAGGAAATACTCGTTGCGGAAGAACGGGTAGAGCAGGGCGATCATGCTCTGCAGCACGTCCAGGCTGATGCTGCGGGCGTTGAGGAACAGCGAGCAGATCAGCCCGGGCAGGATGAACAGGTGCAGGCTGTTGTTGCGCACATAGGCCATCTGCAGGGCGGTCTTGGGGTCGGTGGTGACCACGTCGCCCAGCGGGTGGGCCACGCGGATCAGGAACTCGTGCTCCAGCCCGTATTCGATGATGGTCTCGGCGTCGGTCTCCGCCAGCCGGGCGGTGTCGCTGTAGGGCGCCTCGCCGAGCAGGGTGATGTAGAGCTGCAGCTGCTGGCGCAGCTGCTGCAGGTCCATGGTGTGCTTGGGCGTGGCCAGCAGCGCCAGGCTGATCAGGTTCACCGGGTTGGCCACGGCGGCGGCGTTGATGCCGGTGACCACGTCGCGGCCCAGGTCGTTCACGGTGTGCTTGAACCAGTCCGGCGTGTCGTTGATGGCCAGCTCCTCGTTGCGCCAGCCCTCCCGGTGATCGTCCAGGTAGTCCACCAGCTTGATCGGTTCGCCGAAGTTCACGTGCACCTGGCCGAAGTGGCTGCGCAGCACCTTCAGGGATTTGACCAGACGGAAGATCGATTCCTTCTTCTTCTTGCCGCCGCCCAGCTCGCCCATGTAGGTGCCCGCCTCGATCACCTTCTCGTAGCCGATGTACACCGGCACGAAGGCGATCGGCTTGCGCGCGTCGCGCAGGAAACTGCGCACGGTCATCGCCAGCATGCCGGTGCGCGGCTGCAACATGCGCCCGGAGCGGCTGCGGCCCCCTTCCACGAAGTACTCGATGGAGAAGCCCCGGGTGGTGATGCTGTGCAGGTATTCGTAGAACACCGCCGCGTAGAGCGGGTTGTCGCGGAAGCTGCGGCGCATGAAGAAGGCGCCGCCCCGGCGCAGGATGGTGCCCACCACCGGCAGGTTCAGGTTGATGCCGGCGGCGATGTGCGGCGGCACCAGGCCGTTGCGGTAGACCACGAAACTGAGCAGCAGATAATCGATGTGGCTGCGGTGGCAGGGCACGTAGATCACTTCGTGGTCCCGGGCCACCTGGGTCAGGTGATCCAGGTTGTACAGGCGGATGCCGTCGTAAAGCCGGTTCCACAGCCAGTTCAGGAACAGCTCCAGGGAACGGATCACGGTGTGCGAATAGTCCGCGGCGATCTCCAGGGCATAGCCCCGGGCGCGGGCCATTACCTTGTCCTCGCTCTCGTTGTTCTCGGCGGCGGCCTCGGCGATCGCCTCGCGCACCGACGGCGCCTCCATGATGGCGTAGCTCAGGGTGCGGCGGTGGGACAGGTCCGGGCCGATGGCCGCCTCCTGCTGGCGGCGGAAATGCACGCGCAGAATGCGCGAGGTCTTGCGCACCACCTGGTCGTCGGAGCGGCACTGCTCCATCACCTGGCGCAGGGACACGGGCGAGCTGAACTGCACGTACAGGTCGCGGCCCTGGGTGAGGATGATCAGGAATTTCTTGATCAGGCCCGGCGGCGACCAGTTGTTGGAGAAGATGATCCGCCACAGGGAGCTTTCCTTCTCCGGCTGGCGGCCCCAGAACACCGACACCGGCACCAGCTGCACGTCCAGATCCGGATTCTGCTTGAGCCCGGCCACCAGCCGCTGCAGCCGCGCCGGGGTGATCGCCCGGCGCTGTCGCGCCACCGACATCTCGCGCTTGTAAACGTGGAAATAGCTGCGCGACAGATGCTGCTTGCCCAGGGTCAGCGATGCCTTGGGCGCGCTCAGGCCCAGCCGCCGGGCCGCCTGGTCCGCCACCGCGGCGTCCGCCACGGAACGGTCGCGCAGCACGTACACCACGGGTTTGTTGGGATCCAGCTGCAGTTCCTCCGGATCGCCGGGCAGTGCCCGGATCCGGGTGCACAGGCGCATGAACGCGCGGATCAGCAGGAAGAAGAGTCGGTCCAGTCCTAACCAGGGCGTCATAGGGGCCAAAATCGTGGCGAATGGACCGCCGATTCTACCTAAGGAGGGCGGTCTCGCGCACCACCGTATGTCGCACTGGCGCGCGGCTGGCACGGCGCCGGAGCCCGGTCTAGAATTCCGGCCTCAATACAAAACAAGGGGGAAGCCAGGTGTCAGAGCATCAGGCGGGGATTTTCGACCGCAGCTACACCCAGCATTTGTTTCTCGAGTACGCCCTCGGCGGCGGCCACGACAAGAATCGCATCCGCCGGGCCCTGCGCCAGGCCCTGGCCCTGGCCGGCGAGCGCACGCCGGTGCTGGTGGCCTTCGGCCCCGGGCTCTGGTCGCGCCTGTCCTCGGACTTTGATTTCCCCGCCTTCTACCTGGAGGGCGAGGTGCCCGCCACCCAGGGCGACCTGTTCGTCTGGGTGCAGGCGGACAACCGCAGCGACCTGTTTGACACCGGCCTGGCGGTGCACCGCCAACTGCGCGATGAACTGGCCCTGCAACTGGAGGTGGAAGCCTTCGTCTACCACGACCTGCGCGACCTGAGCGGCTTCGTCGATGGCATCGGCAACCCGGAAGGGGAGGCCGCCCGCCAGGCCGCCATCATCCCCGACCCCCATCCCGCCGCCGGCGGCAGCTGGGTGCTCAGCCAGAAATGGGTGCACGCCGGCCTGGAGGCTTTCCACGAAATGCCGGTGGCCGATCAGGAAAACGTGTTCGGCCGCACCAAGGCCGACGCCGTGGAATTCGACGATGAACGGATGCCGGACAACGCCCACGTGGGCCGCACCGACGTGGACCGGGACGGCGTGCCGCAAAAAATCTGGCGCCGCTCCGTGCCTTACGGCTCCACCACCGAGCACGGCCTGTATTTCCTCGCCTTCAGCTGCGAACTGGACCGCTTCGATTACCTGCTGCGGCGCATGTACGGCCTCACCGAGGACGGCGTCCGCGACCGCATGCTGGACTTCACCCACCCGGTGACCAGCTCCTGGTGGTATGCCCCCACCCGGGAGTGGCTGGCGGCGCTTTGAATTATCGGACGCGGCCGCCGACCTCCCCGCCACCGGCGTCGACCACTGCGCCTTCGGCGCCGCCGGGCATGCCCGCCACGGCGCTCGCCCGCCGCCCGCCCAGGCCCTGGCTGGGCATCGCCCTGATGGCCGCCGGCGTCATGACCCTGCCGCTCATGGATGGCCTGGCCAAGTCCCTCAGCGAGCAGTACCACGTGGTCCAGGTCACCTGGGCCCGCTACCTGTTCCACTTCCTGCTGCTCGGCGCGCTGCTGCTCTGGCGCCTGCGCCCCCGGGACCTGATCCCCCGCCACCTGGGCATGCAGACCCTGCGCAGCGCCTGCCTGCTGCTCACCACCCTGGGCTACTTCGGCGCCCTGGCGTACCTGCCCATGGCCAACGCCCTGGCCCTGGTATTCATCGGCCCCCTCGCCAGCACCGCCCTGGCCCCGCTGATCCTCGGCGAAAGCGCCGGCCCGCGCCGCTGGATCGCCGTGGCGATCGGCTTCGCCGGCACCCTGGTGGTGATCCGCCCCGGCGTCGGCGCCTTCCACTGGGCCAGCCTGCTGGCCCTCGGCGCCGGCCTCAGCTACGCCTTCTACCAACTCACCACCCGCCGCCTCGCCGGCAGCGGCCGCCCCTCGGTGACCCTGTTCTACACCGCCGTGTTCGGCCTCGCCGTGCTCAGCCTGATCGTCCCCGCCACCTGGCGCGCCCCGGACCCCGCCGGCTGGGCCCTGATGGTGCTCATGGGCGCCATCGGCGCCTTCGCCCACTTCCTCATCATCCGCGCCTTCGAATACGCCGCCGCCCCCATCCTCGCCCCGGTGAGCTACATGGAAATGGTCTCCGCCGTCCTCATCGGCTGGCTCATCTTCGGCGACTTCCCCGACCCCTGGACCTGGCTCGGCATCGGCCTGATCACCGGCAGCGGCCTGCTGATTCTGGTTTGGGATCGGTAGGGGGCGGCTCGTTCAGGCTGGCGGGCCCTAATCCACCTTCCATTTGCTGAACATCTTGCGGACCAGGAATGGCGTCAGCTTGAGGCTGGCGCCGAGCCATTTCAGGGGGCCGCGCGGGAAGGCGAAGTGCAGGGCGTTGAGCAGGCCCCGGTAGGTGGCCTGGTCGAAGGGGTACCACCAGAGGTTGCGTTTGGCGGGCAGCCGGTCCCAGTTGATCACCTTGGCGTTGGTCATTTCCAGCAGGCCTTCCGGGCCGTGGGTGCGGCCGATGCCGGATTCCTTCCAGCCGCCCCAGGGGGCTTCGGAGAGGCCGTGGGTGTAGAGGTGGTCGTTGAGGGTGGTGACGCCGGTTTCCAGGCGGGCGGCGAGGGCGCGGCCTTTGCGGGTGTCGCGGGTCCAGATCGAGGAGGTGAGCGCCAGGTTGGAGGCGTTGGCGCGGGCGATGGCCTGTTCCGCGTCGGTGACCCTTTCCACGGCGACGATGGGGCCGAAGGTTTCCTCGCACACGGTGAGCATGGTGTCGTTGACGCCGGTGAGCAGGGTGGCGGGGAAGAAGTAGCCGTGTTCCACGTCGCCCACCGGTTGCGATTGGGCTTCGATGCGCGCGCCCTTGGCGAGGGCGTCTTCCAGGTGTTGTTGCACGGTGCGCAGCTGGCCTTCGGTGGTGAGGCTGCCGATGTCCACGGTGACGCCGTCGCGCTGGCCGGGGCCGTGGCGCAGGGCGCGGGTTTTCTTGGCGAGCAGGGCGACGAAGTCGTCGTAGGCGCTCTCTTCCACGTAGATGCGTTCCACGCCGCCGCAGCTTTGCCCGGCGTTCTGGTAGCCGGCCCAGGCGGCGCCGTTGGTGGCGCGCTCCAGGTCGGCGTCGGCGAGCACGATCATGGGATCGTTGCCGCCCAGTTCCAGGGACACCGGGGTGAGGGTTTGCGCGGCCTGGGCCATGAGGGTTTTTCCGGCGGGCACGCTGCCGGTGAAGAACAGTTTGTCGATGCCGTTCTCGAAGAAGGCGGTGGCCACCTGCGAGCCGGAGCCGACGATGTGCTGGAACAGGCCCTCGGGCAGCTCGCCGGCGTCGACGATGCGTTCGATGGCGCGGCCCACGGCGGGGGGGGCGGCGGCCACCTTGAGCAGCACGGCGTTGCCCGCCATCAGGCCCATGACGATTTCGCCGAAGGGGATGGAGAGCGGGTAGTTCCAGGGGCTGATGATGCCCACCACGCCCAGGGGCAGGTGTTCCACCGTGGTGCTTTTGTTGGCGAACAGCAGGTGGCCGCCGGGGCGCCGTTGGCGGGCCAGCACCTTGCCGGTGTGTTTGCCGTACCAGTTGCAGGCGAGGGCGCAGGGCAGCACTTCCGTGGCCAGGGCGTCGACCCGGGTCTTGCCGTTGCTGTCGCTGACGATGGTGGCCAGGTCGTCGGCGCGGTCGACGATGTAGTCGCGCATCAGGCGCAGGTGGCGGGCCCGTTCCTTGAAGCTCTTGGCGGCCCGGCGGCGTTGGGCGGCGCGGGCCTTGGCCATGCGCTCGGGCAGGGTGGCCAGGTCGGTGTGGTTGAGTTCGGCCACGGCGGCGCCGGTGGCCGGGTTGTAGTCGGTGAGGGTCTGTTCGGCGGTCATGGAACACTCCCGTTGGCGGAGGGCGGCAAAGGCGCCAGCAGAGCATAACGCCGGGCGCCCGGGAATGGCGAGCCGGCGGCGGGCGGCGGCGCCGGCGTCAAAGGCGCCGGGGGCGGCTGGCGCGGGGTGCGCGGGCTTGCGATACTCGCGGCATCGAAGGAAGAGGACGACGAAGCCGATGGTTGAAGAGTACAACTACGTTCAGTGGGCGCCGCTGGCCGGGACCTGGATTCTGGTGTGCACCCTGTTGAGTTTTTTGATCGCGCGGCACAAGGGGATGAAGCCTCTGGTGCCCACCGTGGCCGGCTTCGTGGCGGCGTTCATTCCGATCGTGGGGCTGATTTATCTGTTTGTGCTGGGGATGCGGGAGACGCCGGGGCGCGGTAAAGGATGAGGTGCCGGTAGAGGGTATCGCGACTGGGCGGCACTGCGCTTCAGCCGCGATCGTCGTCAGGTGAGCAGGTTCTCGAGGACGCGCCGGTAGACGCCGGTGAGGGCGTCCAGTTCGGCGATGTCGGTGTGCTCGTCCACTTTGTGGATGGTGGCGTTGACCGGCCCCAGCTCCACCACCTGGGCGCCGGTGGGGGCGATGAAGCGCCCGTCGCTGGTACCACCGGCGGTGGACAGTTCGGTGTCCCGGCCCAGGCCGTCGCGGATCGCCGCCACGGTGGCATCCACCAGGTCGCCCCGGTCGGTGAGGAAGGGCTGGCCGGAGAGCTTCCACTGGATTTCGTAATCCAGGCCGTGCTTGTCCAGGATCGCCTCGGTGCGCCGGCGCAGTTCGTCCTCGGTGAGCTCCGTGGAGAAGCGGAAGTTGAACACCACTTCGCAGGTGCCGGGGATCACGTTGGTGGCGCCGGTGCCGGCGTTGAGGTTGGAGATCTGGAAGCTGGTGGCCGGGAAGAAGTCGTTGCCCTGGTCCCACTCGGTGGCGGCCAGCTCCGCCAGGGCGGGGGCGGCGTCGTGCACCGGGTTGCGGGCCAGGTGCGGGTAGGCCACATGGCCCTGCACGCCTTTCACGGTGAGCACGGCGCCCAGGGAGCCGCGCCGGCCGTTCTTGATCACGTCGCCCACGGTGTCGGTGGAGGAGGGCTCGCCCACCAGGCAGTAGTCGATGGCTTCGTCCCGCGCCTGCAGGGTTTCCACCACCTTGACGGTGCCGTTCACCGAGGGGCCTTCCTCGTCGGCGGTGATCAGGAAGCCGATGCTGCCGGCGTGGTCCGGATGGGCCGCCACGAACTCCTCCACCGCCACCAGCATGGCGGCGATGGAGCCTTTCATGTCGGCGGCGCCGCGGCCGTAGAGCAGGCCGTCGTGCTCGGTGGGCTGGAAGGGGTCGAAGCGCCAGGCGCTGGTGTCACCGGTGGGCACCACGTCGGTGTGGCCGGCGAACACGAACAGCGGGCCGGCGTCGCCGCGCCGGGCCCAGAGATTACGCACTTCCTCGAACCACAGCGTCTCGCACCGGAAACCCAGGGCTTCCAGTTTTTCCATCATCCAGTCCTGACAGCCTTCGTCCTCGGGGGTGACCGAGGGGCGGCGGATCAGTTCCTTGGCGTAATCCAGCGTTTTGCTCATCAGTTGTGCTTGTGCAGCTCTTCGTTGAGGGCGATGGCGCTCTTGTTGGTCTGGCACTGCACGGCGCCGTTCACCGAGTTGCGGCGGAACAGCAGGTCGGACTGGCCGGCCAGGTCGCGGGCCTTGACGGTGTCGGCCACCTTGCCGTCCTCGTCGAGCACTTCCACCTTGGTGCCGGCGGTGATGTAGAGGCCGGCTTCGATGGTGCAGCGGTCGCCGAGCGGAATGCCGGTGCCGGCGTTGGCGCCGAGCAGGCAGTTCTCGCCCAGGGAGATGATGATGTTGCCGCCGCCGGACAGGGTGCCCATGGTGGAGGAGCTGCCGCCCAGGTCGGAGCCCTTGCCCACGAACACGCCGGCGGAGATGCGGCCTTCGATCATGCCCGGGCCTTCGGTGCCGGCGTTGAAGTTGATGAAGCCTTCGTGCATGACGGTGGTGCCTTCACCCACGTAGGCGCCCAGGCGGATGCGCGCGGTGTCGGCGATGCGCACGCCGGCGGGCACCACGTAGTCGGTCATCTTGGGGAACTTGTCGACGCTGTTCACTTCCAGCAGGCCGCCGTTGAGGCGCGCCAGCAGCTGCCGCTCGGGCAGTTCGTTCAGGTCGATGGCGCCTTCGTTGGTCCAGGCCACGTTGGGCAGCAGCGGGAAGATGCCGCTGAGCACCACGCCGTGGGGTTTGACCAGACGGTGGGAGAGCAGGTGCAGCTTGAGGTAGGCCTCCGGGGTGGAGGCGGGCTCGGCGTCGGTTTCCAGGATGGTGAGCACCACCGGGCGGTCGCTTTCCTGGAACGCCACGGCGTAGCTGGCTTCGTGCTCGAAGCCGGCCTCGCGCCATTCCCGGGCGAGGTGCTGGATCTGCCGGTGGGTGAGCTCCAGGGCCGCGTTGCCGCCTTCGTAGCCCACTTCCTCGCGGACCACCTCCACCAGTTTCGGGTCCGGTTTGAGGTAGGGGTCCGGGTAAAACACTTCCAGCCAGTTCTCGTCGCGGTTTTTGCTGCCGCAACCCAGGGCCATCGCGAAAATCGTGCTCATGTCATTCTCCCTGAATCAGTGCCTTCCACTCGTCGGCGTTGAAGCCGGCGCGCAGATGTTTTTCGGTTTGCAGGATCGGTCGCTTGATCAGCGACGGGTTGGCCAGGGCCTGTTCGGCGGCGCTGTCGGTGTCCATGTTCTCGCGCACCTCGGGGTCGAGCTTGCGCCAGGTGGTGCCGCGCCGGTTGATCACCGTGTCCCAGCCCAGTTCCGCCATCCATTGACGCAGATGGTCCTCGGGCACGCCGTCCTTGCGATAGTCGTGGAAATGATAATCCACGCCCTGTTCGTCCAGCCACTTCATGGCCTTCTTCATGGTATCGCAGTTCTTGATGCCGTAGATGGTGGTCGCCATGGTTACAACCTTTCAATCAGGGCGCGGATGCGGCGCGCGCCCTCGATGCATTGGTCCAGTTCCGCCACCAGGGCCAGGCGCACCCGGTTCTTGCCCGGGTTGCGACCGTCCACGGCGCGCGACAGATAGCGGCCGGGCAGCACGGTGACGTTTTCCTCGGCCTTGAGCCGGCGGGCGAAGGTTTCGTCGTCCACCGGCGTCTTGGGCCACAGATAGAAGCCCGCGTCCGGGGCGGATACCTTAAGTGGCTCGCCGAGAATGTCCAGCACCGCGTCGAACTTGGCGTTGTAGAAATCGCGGTTGTCCTGAACGTGGGCTTCGTCGTTCCAGGCGGCGACGCTGGCCAGTTGGTGATGCACGGGCATGGCACAGCCATGGTAGGTGCGGTAGCGCAGAAACTGAGCCAGAACTTCCGCATCGCCGGCGACGAAGCCGGAGCGCAGGCCGGGCAGGTTGGAGCGCTTGGACAGCGAGTGGAACACCACGCAGCGGCGGTAGTCGTGGCGGCCCAGTTCGGCGCAGGCCTGCAGCAGCCCCGGTGGCGCCTGGTCCCGGTAGATTTCGGAGTAGCACTCGTCGGAGGCGATCACGAAGTCGTATTTGTCGGCGAGCTGGATCAGCGCCTTGAGCTGCGCCTTGGTGAGCACGGCACCGGTGGGGTTGCCCGGCGTGCAGATGAACAGCAGCTGGGTGCGCCGCCAGACGTCCTCGTCCACGGCGTCGAAGTCCGGCTGCAGGCCGCTGGCCTGGGTGCAGGGCAGATAGACCGGCTCGCCGCCGCCGAGCAGGGCGGCCCCTTCATAGATCTGGTAGAAGGGGTTGGGCATCAGCACCAGCGGGTCGCGGCGGCGGTCGAGCAGGGCCTGGGCGAAGGCGAACAGGGCCTCCCGGGTGCCGTTCACCGGCAGTACCTGGTGGTCGGCGTCCACGCTCTCCAGCTTGAAGCGCCGGGTCAGCCAGCCGGCGATGGCCTGGCGCAGCTCCGGCAGGCCGGCGGTGGCCGGGTATTTGGCGAGCAGGGCGGTATTGTCGCGCAGGGCCTGCTGCACGAACGCCGGCGAGGGGTGCTGCGGCTCGCCGATGGACAGGGCGATGGGCGGTTTGTCCGCCGGCGTGACGCCGGCGAACAGGGCGCCGAGTTTTTCAAACGGATACGGGTGCAGCCGTTCCAGATCGGGGTTCATGGTGTTCCTTGTCAGGGCCTAAATGGTGACGGACAGGGTGTCGTTCTTGCTGCGGTCGTCCAGCTCGCGGACCAGGGTGTCGCGCAGGCGCTCGCACAGTTCCGGGTCGGACACCGGCTGGCCGTCCAGGTCGGTGATGAAGAACACGTCCTCGGCTTTCTCGCCCAGGGTGGCGATGCGGGCGTTCTGCACCAGCAGCTCGAATTGCACGAAGATGCGGCCGATGTGCGCCAGCAGGCCGGGGCGGTCCAGGGTCTGCACGTCCACCACGGTGCGGTCGTTGACGATGTCGTTGCTGATGGTGACCTGGGTGGGCACGTCGAAGTGCTTGTTGCGCCGGGGCATGCGCCGGCTCACCGTGTTGCCGAAGTGCTCCGGCTCCTTGAGGGTCTCGGTGAGGGTCTTGCGGATGTGTTCGATGCGCGGCCAGTCGTCGCCGATCGGCGTGCCGTTCTCGTCGAGCACGATGTAGGTGTCCAGGCTGAAGCCGTCGGCGCTGGTGATAATGCGCGCGTCCATGATGGTCAGGCCGAGGCTGTCGATGGCGTTCACGGTGGCGGCGAACAGATTGCGGGTGTCCGGCGTGTAAATGAAGATCTGCGAGCCGCCTTCCAGGTTGCCCGGGCTGGTTTCCGATTCGCGGATCAGCACCAGCGGGTCCTGGTCGTTGGTGCGCTCCAGCAGCGCCTCGGTGTGCCAGGCGATGTCCCAGGGGGTTTCGCGCAGGAAGTACTCGTCGCCGATGTTGGCCCACAGGGCTTCGATGGCTTTCACGTCGTGGTCGCGTTCGGCGAGCAGCTTGAGGGCCTCGTCCCGGGTCTCGTCGATCCAGTCCTGCTTGTCCTGGGGGTTGTTGAGCCCGCGGCGCAGGGCGCGCTTGGTTTCCATGTACAGCTGGCGCAGCAGGGAGGCGCGCCAGGAGTTCCACAGCGCCGGGTTGGTGGCGTTGATGTCCGCCACGGTGAGCACGTAGAGGTAGTCCAGGTGCACCAGGTCGCCCACGGTGCGGGCGAATTCGTGCACCACGTCCGGGTCGGAGATGTCCTTGCGCTGGGCGGTGACGCTCATGGTCAGGTGGTTGCGCACCAGCCAGGCGCACAGCTTGGCGTCCCAGTTGGTCAGGCCGTGGCGCTGGCAGAAGGCGATGGCGTCGTCGGCGCCCAGCTCGGAGTGGTCGCCGCCGCGGCCCTTGGCGATGTCGTGATACAGGCCGGCCACGTATAGCAGCTCCGGCTTGGGCAGGCGGTAGTACACCTCGCAGGCCACCGGAAACTCATCGCGCATGTTCTCGTAGCGCAGCCGGCGCATGTTCTTGAGCACCAGCAGGGTGTGCGCGTCCACGGTGTAAATATGGAACAGGTCGTACTGCATCATGCCGATGATGCGGCCGAACTCGGGCAGGTACTTGCCGAGGATGCCGTAGCGCTTCATGCGGCGCAGCTGGGTGAACAGCGCGTGCGGGCTGCGCAGCAGCTGCATGAACAGGCCGGTGTTGGCCGGGTCGTTGCGGAAATCGTCGTCGATCAGCCGCCGGCAGTGGATCAGCTCGCGCACGGTGGCGGCGCGGATGCCCTTCAGATCCGGGTTCTGGGCCATCAGCACGAAGGCTTCCAGCAGCGCCGAGGGGTGCTCGCGGAAGGTGTCCGGGGCGCTCATTTCCAGGTAGTTATTGCGCACCTGGAAGCGGCGGTTGAGCGGACGCACCTGTTCCGGCTCGCCGGCGCGCAGGATCGCCTCGTCGAACAGCTGCAGCAGCATGTCGTTGAGTACCGACAGGGCCAGCGCCGCCCGGTAGAACTCCTTCATGAACAGTTCCACCGCCAGGTTGGTGTTGGAATCCCGGTGGCCGAGGCGCTCCGCCAGTTGCCGCTGATGATCGAACAGCAGCCGGTTCTCGTTGCGGCCGGTGAGCGAATGGAGCTGCCAGCGTACCCGCCACAGATAGTCCAGGCAGCGGGTCACGGCGTCGAACTCGACGCGGGTGATGAAGCCGGCTTCCACCAGGGCCTCCAGGCTGTCGCCGCCGAAGTGGCGCTTGGCCACCCAGGCGATCATCTGCACGTCGCGCAGGCCGCCGGGGGCGTTCTTGATGTCCGGTTCCAGGTTGTATTCGGTGTCGTTGAACTTGCGGTGGCGGGCGGTCTGCTCTTCCCACTTGGCGGCGAAGAAACGGTCCGTGGGCCACATGCGGTCCGGGCCGGTGCGCACCGCCAGGTCCTCGCGGACCCGGTCGTCGCCGGCCAGGGTGCGCGCTTCCATGATGTTGGTGGCCACGGTGATGTCCTGGCCGGCCAGGTTCTCGCATTCGTCCAGGGTGCGCACGCTGTGGCCGATTTCCAGGCCGATGTCCCACAGAAAGGCGACGAAGCCTTCCAGGGCGGAGCAGGCGTCCTGGGCCGGGGTGTCGCGGAACAGCACCATCAGGTCCACGTCGGAGTGCGGGTGCAGCTCGCCGCGCCCGTAGCCGCCCACCGCCACCAGGGCCACGTCCGCGAAGGCGTCCAGGCCGAACAGGGACCAGGCGGCCACCAGAACCTGGTCCACCAGGTCCGCGCGGCCGTGCACCAGCGTCTCGATGGGGGCCTTGTCGAAGGCGGCGTCCAGCCTTGCCTGGCCCTCCTCGAGAACATCGCGGGCGCGTTGGCCCGGTTGGTCGCTGTCACGCAGAGCGGCCAGTAGCTGGTCGGGGTCGAGCGAGGGCGTCAGATCCATAGCGGCGGTATCGTCTCCTTAATAAAGGTCGGATTCTTCCTGGCGGGCGGTGAGCACCTCGTAGCCGTCGGCGGTGACCGCCAGGGTGTGCTCCCACTGGGCGGACAGCTTGCGGTCCTTGGTGACCACGGTCCAGCCGTCGGGCAGCACCTTGTTGGCGGCCTTGCCGGCGTTGATCATCGGCTCGATGGTGAACACCATGCCTTCCTGGAGTTCCAGGCCGGTGCCGGGCTTACCGTAATGGAGCACCTGGGGCTCCTCGTGGAACACCTGGCCGATGCCGTGGCCGCAGTACTCGCGCACCACGGAGAAGCGCTCCGCCTCGGCGTGTTTCTGGATGGCGTGGCCGATGTCGCCCAGGCGCACGCCGGGCTTGACCATGCGGATGCCGGTGAGCATGCATTCCCGGGTGGTCTCCACCAGGCGCCGCGCCAGCACCGAGGGCTCGCCCACGTAGAACATCTTGCTGGTGTCACCGTGCCAGCCGTCCTTGATGACGGTGACGTCGATATTGATGATGTCGCCCTTCTTGAGGGCCTTCTTGTCGCTGGGAATACCGTGGCAGATCACATGGTTCACGGAGGTGCACACGGACTTGGGGAAGCCCCGGTAGCCCAGGCAGGCGGGAATCGCGTCCTGCTCGTTGACGATGTGGTCGTGGCAGAGCCGGTCCAGTTCCTCGGTGGTGACCCCGGGCCGTACGTGCTCGCCGATCATTTCCAGCACCTCCGCCGCCAGGCGGCCGGCTTCACGCATCTTGGCGATGTCTTCCGGGGTTTTAATCGTGACATTCATGTTGATCAGGGAAACTCCAGCGTTTTCAGTGGCTTGGGTGGCCAGAAAGCGGGTGTCGGCCGGGGACTGTATACCGCTTTCTCGTTGCCCGTGACAGGCGGCTGTGGTATAAAGCGCGCGCTTTCGTCGCTCCCCGGTGGGCAGGCCCCGTGAAGCGGTGCGCCATTGTACCCGCTGGGGATCGGCGAAGGGAAATCACACACACGCTCCGTCACATGGCTCCGGGTGCCTTTTCTTCCCAGGAAGAAGGGTTGGGTCATGCGGGAGCGTGGAGGCCTAACCCAGGAGAGAAATTATGAGCGTCAACATGCGCGATATGCTGAAGGCCGGCGTGCACTTCGGCCACCAAACCCGTTACTGGAACCCGAAGATGAAACCCTACATCTTCGGCGCCCGGAACAAGATCCACATCATCAATCTGGAAACCACCCTGCCGCTGTTCACCGACGCCCTGTCGTTCCTGAACAAGCTGGCGGCCAGCAACAACAAGATCCTGTTCGTCGGCACCAAGCGCGCCGCGCAGAAGGCGATCCGCGAGGAAGCCAAGCGCTGCGGCATGCCCTACGTGGATCACCGCTGGCTGGGCGGCATGCTCACCAACTGGAAGACCATTCGCCAGTCCATCAAGCGTCTGCGTGATCTGGAAGCCCAGGAGCAGGACGGCACCCTGAACAAGCTGACCAAGAAAGAGCACCTGATGCGCCAGCGCGAAATGGACAAGCTGGAACGCTCCATCGGCGGCATCAAGGAAATGGGCGGCCTGCCCGACGCTCTGTTCGTGGTGGACGTGGACCACGAGGACATCGCCGTCCAGGAAGCCCGCAAGCTGGGTATCCCGGTGGTGGCCGTGGTGGACACCAACTCCAACCCGGACGACATCGACTACGTGATTCCGGGCAACGACGACGCCATTCGTGCCATTCACCTGTACGTCAAGGCGGCCGCCGATACGATTCTGGAAGGCCGTGAATACGCCCAGACCCAGGGCGGTGGCGACAGCGAGTTCGTCGAGGTGGAAGGCGCCGAAGGCGAAGCCGCCAGCGAGCAAGCCGAAGGCTGATCACGCCGGGGCGGGCCGGGCCCGCCCCGAACGCATTCCCGAATTCAAAGTTTCAAGAGGTTAAGCATGGCTGCTGTAACTGCTGCAATGGTGAAAGAGCTGCGCGAGCGCACCGGGCTCGGCATGATGGAGTGCAAAAAAGCGCTGGTGGAAGCGGATGGCGACATCGAGAAAGCCATTGACGATCTGCGTAAGTCCGGCCAGGCGAAAGCCGCCAAGAAAGCCGGCCGCACCGCCGCCGAAGGTGCCGTGGTGGTGGCGTCCTCCGACGACAACAGCCGCGCGCTGATGGTGGAAATCAACTCCGAAACCGACTTCGTGGCCCGTGACGAGAACTTCCTGGGCTTCGCCAACAAGGTGGCCGGTGCCGCCCTGGACGCGGACGAAGTGGACGCCGCCAAGATCGCCGAGCTCAAGCTCGAGGACGGCGCCTCCGTGGAAGAGGCCCGCCAGGCGCTGGTGCAGAAAATCGGTGAGAACATCCAGGTGCGCCGCGCGGTGCGTCTGAACGTGGCCGATGGCCGCGTCGGTTCCTACGTGCACGGTGGCAAGATCGGCGTGCTGGTGGCCCTGTCCGGCGGCGACGCCGAGCTGGCCAAGGACGTGTCCATGCACGTGGCGGCCGTGGCGCCGATGGTGGTCAAGTCCGACCAGGTGCCCGAGGACGTGCTCGAGAAAGAGCGTGAAATCATCCGTGCCCAGCCGGACATGGAAGGCAAGCCGGCGGAAATCGTCGAGAAAATGCTCGGCGGCCGCATCAACAAGTTCCTCAAGGAAGTCAGCCTGAACGATCAGCCGTTCGTGAAGGACCCCAACACCACCGTGGGCAAGCTGGTGCAGGACGCCGGCGCCGAAGTGGTGGCCTTCGAGCGCCTGGTGGTCGGCGAGGGCATCGAGAAGGAAGAAGTGGACTTCGCCGCGGAAGTGATGGCACAGGCGAAGCAGTAGCCCGCTGGGGCTTGGCTTTGTCGCGCTGCTGCGCAAGAACGCCTTGTTGGCCTGCCCAGCAAGGCGTTTTTTTCGGCCGGTCGGGAGCGCTGTAAGGGCGGCCGGGCGGCATACCGGGCGGGGGAACGGGCCAAATCGGCGGGATGCCTTGGCTTGACCGTCCCCAAATGGTTTCATTAACCGCCGGCGGCATGCCGGCGGTCGGAAAAACGGCGGGTATTCATGAGTGGCGGAGATCAAGAGATGGCCAAGAACAAGGAGCGCTCGCCGCGCTACAACCGTATTCTGCTGAAGCTGAGCGGTGAGGCGCTGGCGGGCGAGGAGGGGTTCGGCATCGACCCCCGGGTGCTGGACACCCTGTCACTGGAAATTGGTCAGCTGGTGGGTATCGGCGTGCAGGTGGGCCTGGTGATCGGCGGCGGCAACCTGTTCCGCGGCGCCGCCCTGCAGACCGCCGGCCTGGACCGGGTGGCCGGTGACCACATGGGCATGCTGGCCACCGTGATGAACGGCCTGGCCATGCGCGATGCCCTGGAACGCTCCAATATCCGCACCCGTCTCATGTCGGCCATTCCCATGAGCGGTATCGTGGAGCATTATGACCACCGCAACGCCAACCGGCATCTCAAGAACGGCGAAGTGGTGATTTTCTGCGCCGGCACTGGCAATCCGTTCTTCACCACGGATTCCGCGGCCTGCCTGCGCGGGATCGAGATCAGCGCCGACGTGGTTCTTAAGGCCACCAAGGTGGACGGCGTCTACAATGACGATCCGGTGACCAATCCGCAGGCCGAGAAATACGATCGGTTGACCTACGACGAGGTCATCGACCGCAAGCTCGGCGTCATGGACCTGACCGCGATCTGTCTGTGCCGTGACCACGACATGCCGTTGCGCGTGTTCAACATGAACAAACAGGGCGCTCTGCTGAGCCTGATGCTGGGCAGCAGCGAGGGCACCCTGGTGGAAGCAGCCAGCGAGGAAGAAAGGTGATCGAGGACATTCAGAAAGACGCCCAGTCACGCATGAAGAAGAGCCTGGAGTCGCTCGACTCGGCGCTCAAGAAAACCCGTACCGGCCGGGCCCACCCGAGCCTGCTGGACGGAATTCACGTGAGCTACTACGGGTCCGATACGCCGCTCAATCAGGTGGCCAATATCTCCGTGGAAGAGGGCCGCACCCTGATCGTGTCGCCGTTCGACAAATCCCTGGTTCCGGATGTGGAAAAGGCGATCATGACCTCCGATCTGGGGCTCAATCCCTCCACCGCCGGCACCGTGATCCGCCTGCCGCTGCCGCCGCTCACCGAGGAAACCCGCAAGGGCCTGGTGAAGCACGTGCGCGCCGAGGGCGAGAACGCCAAGGTGGCGATCCGCAACATCCGCCGCGACGCCAACGGTGACTTCAAGGACCTGCTCAAGGAGAAGGAAATCTCCGAGGACGAGGCCCGGCACGGCGAGGAACAGATCCAGCAGCTCACCGACAAGATGGTGGCTGAAGTGGACCGCATGCTGAAAGTGAAGGAAGAGGAGTTGATGACGGTATAAGCGGGCAGGGCGCAGCGCCCGCTCCGGCCGTTGTCCGAATACACTGAACGGTGATATCGGGATGCCGCTTGCGGCAGCCCGATCTTTTTTTATGGACGATAAGACACCCGACTCTTCCGCGCCGGACATCGACAGTCACCGGGGCGCCATGCCCCGGCACCTGGCGATCATCATGGACGGCAACAACCGCTGGGCGCGCCGCCGCGGCCTGCCCGGCGCGGACGGGCATCGCGCCGGCGAACGCACCGTGCAGAAGGTGATTCGCCGGGCCGCCCGCCACGGCGTGGAAGTGGTGACCCTGTTCGCTTTCAGTTCCGAAAACTGGCGCCGCCCCGAGGATGAGGTGAACCACCTCATGGGGCTGTTCGTGAACGCCCTGGGCGAGCGCGTCGACGAGCTGCACGGCAACGGCGTGCGGCTGCGTTTCATCGGCGACCGCGACGCCTTCGCGGAGCCGCTGCGCGCCGGCATGGCCGAGGCCGAGGCGCGCACCGCCGGCAATGACCGCATGACCCTGGTGGTGGCGGTCAACTACGGCGGCCAGTGGGATCTGGCCCAGGCCGCCGCCGCGCTGGCCCGGGACGTGCGCGACGGCAAGCTGGACCCGGCGGACATCGACGCCGCCGCCCTGGACGCCCGGGTGTCCACCGCCGACCTGCCGCCGCTGGATCTGCTGATCCGCACCGGGGGCGAGCGCCGCCTGAGCAACTTTTTGCTTTGGCAGGCGGCCTACGCGGAACTGTACTTCACGCCGGCGCTGTGGCCGGATTTCGACGGCGACGCCCTGGATGCCGCCCTGGAGGACTACGCCGGCCGTCAGCGCCGTTTCGGTCGTTCCGGGGAGCAGGTGGACGCGCCCGACGGAGAACAAGAATGCTGAAACTCAGGGTGATCACCGCCCTGGTCCTGCTGCCCGTGGTTCTGGGGGCGGTCTTCGGACTGGGGCGGACGCCCTTCGCACTGGTGGCGGGGGCCTTTTTCCTGGTCGGTGGCTGGGAGTGGTCGGCGATGATCGGCCGCTGGTCCCTGGCCCTGCGCCTGCTCTGGTGCGTGCTCCTGGCCGCCCTGATGGTGGCCGCCGAGAGCCTGCGCCCGGCCTGGGTGCTCACCGTGCTGCCGCTGTGGTGGCTGCTGGCACTGGTGGCGGTGCTGGGCTACCCGGGCAATGCCCGCTACTGGTTCCGCCCGGCGCTGATGGCTCCGGTGGGCTGGCTGCTGCTGGTGCCGTCCTGGATGGCGGTGGTGGAGCTGCAGGACCACGGCGCCCTGGGCCTGGCCGGCCCCTGGGCGCTGTTGTTCATCCTGGTGTGGGTGTGGGCGGCGGACACCGGCGCCTATTTCGCCGGGCGGGCCCTGGGGCGCCACAAGCTGGCGCCGCTGGTGAGCCCGGGCAAGACCGTGGAAGGCCTGATCGGCGGCGCGCTGCTGGCACTGGCGGTGGTGGCGGCGGTGTTCTACACCGGCTGGCTGGATGCGTCCCTGCCGGCGTTGATGGTGGTGGCGCTGCTCACCGTGTTGGCCTCGGTGCTCGGCGACCTGTTCGAGAGCATGGTCAAGCGCGAGCGCGGCATCAAGGACAGCGGCACCGTGCTGCCGGGCCACGGCGGCATGCTGGACCGCATCGACAGCGTCACCGCGGCGCTGCCGGTGGCGATGGCCGGCCTCACCTGGTTCGCGCTGCCTGGAGGTCATCCTTGAGCGGGGAGACGCCACCCACCGAAGCGGTTACCATTCTCGGCGCCACCGGCAGCATCGGCCGCCAGACCCTGGATGTGCTGTCCCGCCATCCGGAACGCTACCGGGTAGTCGGCCTCACCGCCGGCCACCGCTGGCGGGAACTGGCCGAGCACTGCCTGGCCTGGCGCCCGCGCTACGCGGCCCTGGCCGACCAGGCCGGCGCCGAGGCGCTCCGGAACCATCTCCGGGAGGCCGGGTCTGACACCGAGGTCCTGGCCGGCCACGAGGGCGTGGCCCGGGTGGCGGCCCTGGACGAGGCGGACACCGTGGTGGCCGCCATCGTCGGCGCCGCCGGCGTGCGCCCGACCCTGGCGGCGGTGGAGGCGGGCAAGAAGATCCTGCTCGCCAACAAGGAGACCCTGGTGGTCACCGGCGCCCTGTTCATGGATGCCGTGAAGCGCCACGGGGCCACCCTGTTGCCGGTGGACTCGGAGCACAACGCCATCTTCCAGTGCCTGCCCCGCGAGGGCGTGGGTCCGGGGGTTCGGCGTCTGTTGCTGACCGCCTCCGGCGGGCCCTTCCTGGGCTGGGACCGGGCGCGGCTGGAACCGGTGACCCCGGAGCAGGCGGTGCGCCATCCCAACTGGGACATGGGGCCGAAAATTTCCGTGGACTCCGCCACCCTGATGAACAAGGGGCTGGAGTTCATCGAGGCGTGCTGGCTGTTCGACGTGCCACCGGCGCGCATCGACGTGGTGATTCACCCGCAGAGCGTGGTGCATTCCATGGTCGAGTACCTGGACGGCTCGGTACTGGCGCAGATGGGCACGCCGGACATGCGCACGCCGATCGCCTGCGCCCTGTCCTGGCCGGAGCGCGTCGAATCCGGTGCCCCGGGGCTGGATTTCGCGGCCCTGGCCGGGCTGGATTTCCAGGCCCCGGACGACGCCGCGTTCCCGTGCCTGGGGCTGGCCCGCCAGGCCATGGAAACCGGCGGCGCCGCCACCGCGGTGCTGAACGCCGCCAACGAGGAGGCGGTGGCCGCGTTTCTGGACCGCCGGCTGGGCTTCAACGGCATTGGCGCGGTGGTGGCGGAACCCCTGTCGCGACTGCCGGCGCCGGCCTGCGCCGACGTGGACGCGGTGATGAATGTGGATAGCGAGGCGCGGGTGCTGGCCCGGCGCCTGATCAAGGAGAGGGCATGCTGACGCTGCTGGCCTTTGTCGTCACCATCGTGGTCATCGTGGCATTCCATGAGTGGGGCCACTTTCTGGCCATGCGCGCCTTCGGCGTGCGCGTGCTCACCTTCTCCGTGGGCTTCGGCCCCCGTCTGGCCCGTTTCACCGACAAGAAGGGCACCGACTGGGTAATAAGCGCCATTCCCCTGGGCGGCTTCGTCAAGCCGCTGGACCGCCGCGACGACGAACTGCCCGAGGATGCCCGCGAGGACGAGGAGTTCTCCGGCAAGCCGGCCTGGCAGCGGGTGGTGGTGTACGCCGCCGGCCCGGTGTTCAACTTCATTCTCGCCTTCCTGATCTACTGGCTGCTGATGATGGCCGTGGGCCAGCGCGACAGTCTCGCGGTGGTGGGCGCTCCGGCGCCGGAGTCGCCGGCGGCGGAGGCCGGCTTCCAGGCCGGTGACCGGTGGCTGGCGGTGGACGGCCGCGAGGTGGAGGGCTGGCAGGACGTGATCAGCGCCCTGGTGCTGCACCTCGGCGAGGAGGCGCCGGTGCCGGTGCGGGTCCGCGAGGCCGGCGGCGGCACCCAGGTGCGTGAGCTGGACATGGGCGCCTGGTCCGCGGACCCGGAACAATCGCCGTTCGCCGCCCTGGGGCTGCGCCAGGCGGTGCTGGTGGGCCGCGTCGCCGAGGACAGCGGCGCCACCCGTTCCGACATCCGCGTCGGCGACCAGGTGCTGACCACCGCCGGCGAACCGGTCGCCGGCTGGGCGCCGTGGCGGGATCTGCTCCAGGCCAGCGCCGGCGAGGCGCTGCCGGCCACGGTGCTGCGCGACGGCCGCGAGGTGGACCTGACGCTTTATCCCCAGCCGGTGGAGTACCAGGGCCGCACCGTGGGCCAGCTGGGCGTGGCGCCCGGCGGCCTGGTGGAGCACACCTACAATCCCGTGGCCGCGGTGGGCGCCGCCGGTGATCGTTTCGCCCAGCAGGTGAACGTGATCTGGGCCAGCGTGGTCAAGTTATTCACCGGTCATTTGCCGCTGGACAGCCTCGGCGGCCCGGTGACCATTGCCCAGGTGGCCGGAGAAAGCGCCGCCGTGGGTTTCGCCAGCTTTCTGATGCTGCTGGCCTATCTGAGCATCACCCTCGGGGTGATCAATTTGCTGCCCGTGCCCATGCTGGACGGTGGCTGGATTCTCTTCGGCATCATTGAAATGATTCGCGGGCGCAGCCTGCCGGAGCGGTTCTTGATGACCGCTCAGGGCGTGGGGCTGACGCTGGTGGTCAGTTTCATGTTGTTGGCCATCTATAACGACCTGGTGCGACAGTTTTCATGAATTTCGCCGCAAACAACGCTTTAAGACGCCTGCTTGGCGCCACGCTCGTCATCGTTTCTTTCTGCATTTTCTTCCCGGCCCAGGCGCAAACGTCCGCCGGGTTGCTGCCGTACAAGGTCCATGACATCCGCGTCGAGGGCCTGCAGCGCTTGCCGGTGGAGCGGGTCTACGCGGCCCTGCCGATCCAGCCCGGCGACACCATCGATCGGGAAGACGTGAGCGAGGCGGTCAAGCGGCTGTTCGCCACCGGCAACTACGAGAACGTGCAACTCGGCCGCGACGGCGACGATCTGGTGGTGGTGGTGGCCGAGCGCCCCAGCATCGCCCGCATCGAGCTGGACGGGAACAAGTCGATCCAGGAAGAGGACCTGCGCAAGGGGCTCACCCAGGCTGGCCTGGCCGAGGGCGAGGTGTTCCAGCGCTCCACCCTGGAGTCGATCTCCGGTGAGCTGGAGCGTCAGTACATCGCCCAGGGCCGCTACGGCGCCGACATCGAAACCGAGGTGGTGCCGCTGCCGCGTAACCGCGTTGAACTGAAGATCAACATCTACGAGGGCAAGGCGGCGCGCATCAGTGACATCAACATCGTCGGCAACTCCCTGTTCAGCGACGAGGAACTGCTCGAGGATTTCGAGCTGAGCCCGTCCCATTTCTGGTCGTTCATCAAGGGCGACGACAAGTACTCCCGCCAGCGCCTGGGCGGCGACCTGGAACGCCTGCGTTCCTATTACCTGGACCGGGGATACATCAACTTCTCCATTGAATCCACCCAGGTGTCCGTGACCCCGGACCGCGAGCGCGTGCTGATCACCGTGAACGTGGCCGAGGGCGAGCAGTTCCGTGTCAACGACGTGCAGCTCTCCGGCGACCTGGTGGTCAGCGAGGAAGAGCTCAAGCCGCTGGTGGTGATCCAGAAAGGCCAGGTGTTCAGCCAGCAACTGGTCACCTACACCAGCGACCTGATCAAGCGCCGCCTGGGCAACGAGGGCTACACCTTCGCCGAGGTGCGCGGCGTGGAGCAGGAAACCGGCGACGGCAACACCGTGGACGTGACGTTCTTCGTCGACCCGGGCCGCCGCGTTTACGTGCGCCGCCTGAGCTTCGTCGGCAACGCCAAGACCGAAGACGAAGTGCTGCGCCGTGAAATGCGTCAGTTCGAGGACGCGCCGGCCAACACCTCGCTGATTGACCTGTCCCGCGAGCGCCTGCAGCGTCTCGGCTACTTCAGATCCGTGCAGGCGGATACCGAGCGGGTTCCCGACTCCGAGGACCTGGTCGACGTGAACTACGACGTGGAAGAGCAGCCGTCCGGCTCCATCGGCGCCAACGTGGGCTACTCCGACGCCTCCGGCGCCATCTTCGGCGCCAACGTCAGCCAGAACAATTTCCGGGGCACCGGTAACCGGGTGTCGTTCTCCCTGAACCGCAGTGCGATCCGCGACTCCTACAGCTTCTCGCACTACAACCCGTACTACACGCTGGACGGCGTGAGCCGCGGCTTCAGCCTGTTCTATTCGAAAATCGATTTCAATGAAACACGGATTTCCTCCTACGCCGCCGACCGCTCCGGCGGCTCGGTGACCTTCGGTTATCCGATTTCCGAATATTCCCGTCTCAGCTTCGGCGGCACCTTCGAGCGCACCGATGTGCAGAACGGTGATTACATCGCCGTCGCCATCGACGACTTCCTGCAGCGCGAAGGGGAGCAGTTCGACGAGTTCAATTTCAACGCTTCATTGCGCACCAGCACCCTGAACCGGGGCATCCTGCCGGACCGTGGCTGGTCCAGCACCTTTAATCTGGAAGCGGCGGTGCCGGGCTCCGATTACCTGTTCTACAAGGCCAGCTGGGACGGCGAGAAATACTTCCCGATCACCCGTAACTGGACACTGCGGGCGCGCGGCGAAGTGGGCTACGGCGACGGCTACGGCGACGACAACGGTCTGCCGTTCTTCAAGAATTACTACTCCGGCGGTATCGGTTCCGTGCGCGGCTTTAAACTCCGCTCCCTGGGGCCGCGCTCGCCGGCGCTGTTCTACGCCGATTCGTCGGTGGCCGACCCCGCTCCCGATCCGATCGGTGGTAACCTGCTCACCGAGGCCAGCATCGAGCTGATTTTCCCGACGCCGTTCGCGCCGGAATCGCGCAGCATCCGAACCTTCCTGTTCGTGGACGCCGGTAACGTGTTCGAAACCCGGCAACAGGATATCATGCAGGACTTCGACGCCACCGAGCTGCGTTCCTCGGTGGGCATTGGTTTGAGCTGGCTGACCGCCATCGGTCCGCTCAGCTTCAACCTGGCGACACCGATCAACGATGAATCCGGTGATGACACGGAAGTGTTCCAGTTTTCCCTGGGACAAACTTTCTAGGAGTTAATTATGAAAAAATATTTGCTTGCCGTTGTGCTCATGTTGCCGCTTTTCGCCCAGGCCGAAGGTCGTACCGGGGTGGTCGATCCGATCGGCGCTCTGCAACAGGCGGAAGAATTCCAGGACCGTTTCGGTAAGCTGGAAGCCTCGTTGGAAGACGAACAGAGCCGCCTTGATCGTCTCGGCAGCGAAGTGGAGAAATTGCGCGGCCGGCTCGAGAAAGAAGGCATGACCATGAGCGAGGCCGAGCGCTCGCAGCTGCAGACCCAGGGTCAGCAGAAAATGATCGAGCTGCAGAACCTGCGCCAGTCCGCGCAACGCAAACTGAACAAAGGGCAGCAGGAAATCCTTCAGGTGATGGAGCCCAAGCTCAAGCAGGCGGTGGAAACCGTGGCCGAGCGCGAGAACCTGGACATGGTGCTGAACGCCCAGGCGGTGGTCTATGTGAAGTCCGACATGGACATCACCGAGGCGGTCACCAAACAGCTCAACGCGATGAAGTAAGCCGATGTCGGTGACTCTGGCTTACCTCGCCGACTATCTGAACGCCGAGCTGCACGGCCCGGCGGACCGGGAAGTGGCCGGGCTGGGAACCCTGGCCTCCGCCGGCGGCGACCGGCTCAGCTTCCTGGCCAACCCGCGCTACCGCGCGCAACTGGAAACCACCGGCGCCGGCGCCGTGCTGCTGCGCGCCGATCAGGTCGAGCATTGTCCCACGGCGGCGCTGGTGGTGGACGACCCCTACATGGCCTACGCCCGCGTCAGCCATGTGTTCGACACCGCGCCGGCGCCGGACGCCGGCGTCCACCCGGCGGCCCTGGTGGCGCCGTCCGCCAAGGTGCCGGCCTCGGCCAGCATCGGTCCCAACGTGGTGATCGAGGCGGACGTGGTACTGGGGGAGGGCGTGGTGATCGGCGCCAACACGGTGATCGGCGCCCGCACCGAGCTGGGTGATGGCTGTCATATTTGGCCAAATGTTACAATTTACCATGGTGTGACCATCGGCCCGCGCACTATCATACACGCCCATTGCGTGGTGGGCGCTGACGGCTTCGGCTTCGCGCCCGGCCCCGGCGGCTGGACCAAGATCGCCCAGGTGGGCGGCGTGCGCATCGGCGCGGACGTGGAAATCGGCGCCGGTACCACCATCGATCGGGGTGCCATCGACGACACCGTGATCGGCAACGGCGTGATCCTGGACAACCAGATCCAGGTGGCCCACAACGTGGTGATCGGCGATTTCACCGCCATCGCCGGCAAGGTGGGCATCGCCGGCAGCTCGCGCATCGGCTCCCAGTGCATGATCGGCGGCGCGGTGGGCATCTCCGGCCATCTGGAGATTTGCGACCGGGTCCAGGTACTGGGCATGTCGCTGGTGTCCCGCTCGATCACCGAGCCCGGCACCTATGGTTCCGCGCTGCCGGTGGACAAGCAGGACCGCTACCGTCGCAACGTGGCCCGTTTTCGGCACCTGGACGAACTCCATCGCCGGGTGCGTAAACTCGAGCGCGGCGCCGGGGACTAGCCCCCCGGCGCACGCCTCACATCTGTTTGGATAATGCTCATGATGGACATCCATGAGGTGAGGGAATACCTGCCTCACCGCTATCCCTTTTTGCTGGTGGACCGCGTGGTTTCCGTGGAGCCCGGCAAGCGCATCGAGGCCTACAAGAACGTCTCCATCAACGAGCCGTTTTTCAACGGGCATTTTCCCCAGGAGCCGATCATGCCCGGCGTGCTGATCATCGAGGCGCTGGCCCAGGCCGCCGGCATCCTCGGTTTCGTCACCGAGAACAAGCGCCCGGCGGACGGCTTCATCTACCTGCTGGTGGGCACCGACAAGGCGCGCTTCAAGCGTCAGGTGGTGCCCGGCGACCGGCTCACCCTGAACGCCGACTGGCTCACCCTGCGCCGCAACATCGCCAAGTTCTCCTGCCGCGCCGAGGTGGACGGCAAGCTGGTGGCGGCCTGTGACCTGCTGGTGGCCGAACAGCGCGTCTGAAACGTTTCCGGAGCCGTCGCGAGCAGCGGCGGCTCCGGGGTATACTCGTCGCCTTTCCTTACCATTTCGCAACGCCAGGGTGGACCCTCCTCGACCATGATTCATCCCACAGCCATCATCGACCCCAAAGCGGAACTGGCCGGCGACGTGGAAGTCGGGCCGTACTCCGTGATCGGCGCTCACGTCACCATCGGCGCCGGCACCGTGATCGGGCCGCACGTGGTGATCCAGGGCCCCACCCGCATCGGTGAGAACAACCGTATCTTTCAGTTCGCGTCCGTGGGCGAGCAGTGCCAGGACAAGAAATATCGGGGCGAACCCACCCGGCTGGAGATCGGCGACAACAACGTGATCCGCGAGCATTGCACCCTGCACCGTGGCACCGTCCAGGACGAGGGCATCACCAGCCTGGGCAACAACAACCTGCTCATGGCCACCGTGCACGTGGCCCATGACTGCCGCATCGGCAACGACAACATCTTCGCCAACACCACCGGCATCGCCGGCCACGTGAAGATCGGCGACGGCGTGATCCTGGGCGGCATGACCGGCATTCACCAGTTCTGCCGCATCGGCTCCTACGCCATGACCGCCGGCTGCAGCCTGGTGCTCAAGGACATTCCCGCCTTCGTGATGGTGGGCGGCAACCCGGCGGCGGCGCGCAGCATGAACTTCGAGGGCATGCGCCGGCGCGGCTGGGACGCGGACGTGATCGCCACCCTGCGGCGCGCCTACAAGACCGTGTTCCGGCGTGGCCTGACCCTGGAGCAGGCCCTCGCCGAACTGGAACCGCAGCAGGACGGTTGCCCGCCGCTGGCGCTGTTCCTGGATTCCCTGCGCGCCTCGGAACGCGGCATCACCCGTTGACGGTATCCGCCATGGATGCCACCGACGCCCCCCTGATCGCGCTGATCGCCGGAGAAACCTCCGGCGATCTGCTTGGTGCCGGCCTGATCGAGGCGCTGCGCCGGCGTTGGCCGGACGCGCGCTTTATCGGCGTGGGCGGCGAGCGCATGGCCGCCGCCGGTCAGCACAGCCTGTTTCCCATGGAAAAGCTCTCCGTGATGGGCCTCACCGAGGTGATCGGCCATCTGCCGGAACTGTTCCGCCTGCGTCGCCGACTGGTGGACGATCTGCTGGCGCGCCGCCCGGCGGTGGTGATCACCATCGATTCCCCGGACTTCACCCTGGGCGTGGCCAAGCGCGCCCACGCCGCCGGCCTCAAGACGGTGCACTACGTGAGCCCCTCGGTGTGGGCCTGGCGCCAGGGCCGGGTGAAGGGCATTCGCCGGGACGTGGACCGCATGCTTACCCTGTTTCCGTTCGAGGCGCGCTTCTACGAGGAGCACCAGGTGCCGGTGACCTTCGTCGGCCACCCGCTGGCGGACATGATCGAGCTCACCGTGGACACCGCCGGCGCCAGGGGCGAGCTGGGCCTGAGCGGCGACGGCCGCGTCCTGGCGGTGCTCCCCGGCAGCCGGGGCGGCGAAGTGGGGCAGCTGATGCCCGATTTCACCGACGCCATGACGCGCCTGCACCGCCGTTACCCGGATCTGCGCTTCGTGATCCCCGCCGCCAACGCCGCCCGCCGGGCGCAGATCGACGCCGCCCTGGCCGGCACGGACTTGCCGGTGACGGTGATCGACGGCCAGGGCCGCACCGTGATGGCCGCCGCCGACGTGGTGATGATGGCCTCCGGCACCGCCACCCTGGAGGGCCTGCTGCTCAAGAAGCCCATGGTGGTGGGCTACCGCCTTGGGGCGATCAGTTATGCCATTCTGTCGCGGCTGGTGAAAAGCGACTATGTGGCGCTGCCCAACCTGCTGTGCCGCAAGCCCCTGGTGCCGGAGCTGGTGCAGAAGGCCCTCAGCGGCGAGGCCCTGGCGGACGCCGTGGCCGGCTGGCTGGACGACCCGGACGGCGTCGCCCGCCTCAAGGACGACTTCACCCGCGTCCACGAACAACTGCGCGGCGGCGCCAGCGAGAAGGCCGCCGAGGCGGTGGCCGAGGTGATCGGGGAGGGCGGCCGATGACCGGGCCCTTCGCCGAGTACGACCTGCCGGAGCCGTTTTACCCCAGCGCCTTCGCCTGGCGCGCCGGCATGCGGCTGGCCGGCGTCGACGAAGTGGGGCGCGGCCCCCTGGTGGGCGCCGTGGTCACCGCCGCCGTGGTGCTGGACCCGGCCCGGCCCATCGACGGCCTGGCGGATTCCAAGAAGCTCACCCCGGCGCGCCGGGAGCGGCTCGCCACGGCCATCCGCGAGCGCGCCCTGGGCTGGGCCCTGGGCCGCGCCGAGCCCGACGAGATCGACCGTTTGAACATTTACCACGCCACCCATCTGGCCATGGTGCGGGCGGTGGAAGCCCTGGCTATTGACGTGGACGCGGTGCTGGTGGACGGTAATCGGAGCCCGGTGTTCGCCTGTCCCGCCGAACCGGTGGTCAAGGGCGACGGCCGGGTGCCGGCGATCGCCGCCGCATCGATCCTCGCCAAGGTGGCCCGCGACGCGGAAATGGTGGCCCTGCACCGGCGCTACCCGCTGTACGGCTTCGACCGCCACAAGGGCTACCCGACGGCGGCCCATCTGTCCGCGCTGCGCGAGCACGGGCCCCTCGCCGAGCACCGCCGGTCCTTCGCCCCGGTGGCGGTATTCTTCGAATCACAAGGCCTTGAATCACAGGAGTCCGGCCGTGACTGAACCCCGTTTCGTCCATTTGCGCGTGCACACCGACTATTCCCTGGTGGACGGCGTGGCCCGCGTCAAGGAACTGATCAAGGCCAGCGTCGACCAGCGCATGCCGGCGGTGGCGGTCACCGACGAGAACAACCTGTTCGCGCTGATCAAGTTCTACTCCGGCGCCATGGGCGCCGGCCTCAAGCCGATCATGGGCGCCGACCTGTGGCTGCAGGCCGACGACCCGGAGGACGAGCCCCACTACCTGTGCTGCCTGGTACAGAACGAAACCGGCTATCTCAATCTGACCCTGCTGATCAGCCGCGCCTGGCAGCACAACCAGCACCGCGACCGGGCCATGATCCGGCGCGAATGGCTGATGGAGCTCAACGAAGGTCTGATCCTGCTGTCCGGCGCCCGGGTCGGCGACGTGGGCCGGTTGTTGCTGTCCGGCAAGACCGACGCCGCCCGCCAGCGCGCCCGCGAATACCAGGACGTGTTCGGCGACCGCTTTTACCTGGAAGTGCAGCGCACCGAACGCCCCGGCGACGAGGACTGCCTGCACGCCAGCGTCGCCCTCGCCGCCGACCTGGGGCTGCCGGTGGTGGCCACCAACGACGTGCGCTTCGTGCGCCGCGAGGACTTCGAGGCCCACGAGGCCCGCGTCTGCATCCACGACGGCAACGCCCCGGACGACCCGCGCCGGCCGCGCAAGTACTCCGAGGAGCAGTACCTGAAGAGCGCCGAGGAAATGGCGGAGCTGTTCTCCGACCTGCCCGAGGCCCTGGAAAACAGCGTCGAGATCGCCCGCCGCTGCACCCTGGACATCCGCCTGGGCGAGAACTTCCTGCCGGAATTCCCGATCCCCGAGGGGCTGACCATCGACCGATACCTGGAGCAGGTCTCGGAGGAGGGGTTGGAAACCCGCCTGGGCCGCATCCTCGACCCGGCGGCGGCGGACTACGAGGAGCGCCGGGGCGTCTACTACGAGCGTCTGAAAATGGAGTTGGGGATCATCAACCAGATGGGTTTCCCCGGCTACTTCCTGATCGTGGCGGACTTCATCCAGTGGGCCAAGGACAACCAGGTGCTGGTGGGCCCGGGCCGGGGCTCCGGCGCCGGCTCCCTGGTGGCCTACGCCCTGGGCATCACCGACCTGGACCCGATTGAATACGACCTGCTGTTCGAACGCTTCCTCAACCCGGAACGGGTATCCATGCCCGACTTCGACGTGGACTTCTGCATGGAGAAGCGCGACCGGGTGATCAACTACGTGGCCGACAAATACGGCCGCGACGCGGTGAGCCAGATCATCACCTTCGGCACCATGGCCGCCAAGGCGGTGGTGCGCGACGTGGCGCGGGTGCAGGGCAAACCCTACGGCATGGCCGACCGCCTCTCCAAGATGATCCCGGGCACCCCGGGCATGACCCTGGCCAAGGCCCTGGAGCAGGAAGACAACCTGCGCGAATTTCTCGAGGACGACGGCAACCCGGACAAGGAAGCGGTCAACGAGATCATGGAGATGGGCTTCAAGCTCGAGGGCCTGACCCGCAACGTGGGCAAGCACGCCGGCGGCGTGGTGATCGCCCCCGGCAAGCTCACCGATTTCGCGCCGCTGCACTGTGACGAAAACGGCGACAACCTGGTCACCCAGTACGACAAGGACGACGTGGAAGCCGCCGGCCTGGTGAAGTTCGACTTTCTGGGCCTGAAGACCCTGACCATCATCGAGTGGGCGGTGAAGGCCGCCAACGCGCGCCGCGAACGGGACGGCGAGGGGCCGCTGGAAATCGAGCGCATCCCCCTGGACGACAAGCCCAGCTTCGACCTGCTCAAGAAGGGCGACACCACCGCCGTGTTCCAGCTGGAAAGTCAGGGCATGAAGGAGCTGATCAAGAAGCTCAAGCCCGACGTCTTCGAGGACATCATCGCATTGGTGGCGCTGTATCGCCCCGGCCCGCTGGAATCGGGCATGGTGGACAACTTCATCAACCGTAAGCACGGCCGCGAGCCGGTGTCCTACCCGGATCCGCAATACCAGCACGAATGGCTGGAACCGATTCTCAAGCCCACCTACGGCGTGATCCTGTACCAGGAGCAGGTGATGCAGATCGCCCAGGTGCTGGCCGGCTACACCCTGGGCGGCGCGGACATGCTGCGCCGCGCCATGGGCAAGAAGAAGCCCGAGGAGATGGCCAAGCAGCGCGAGATCTTCCAGTCCGGCGCCAAGGACAAGGGCATCGACCCGGATCTGGCGATGAAGATCTTCGACCTGGTGGAAAAATTCGCCGGCTACGGCTTCAACAAGTCGCATTCCGCCGCCTATGCCCTGGTTGCCTACCAGACCGCCTGGCTCAAGGCCCACTACCCGGCGGAATTCATGGCCGCGGTGATCTCCGCGGATATGCAGAACACCGACAAGGTGGTGACCTTCATCGACGAGGCCAAGAACATGGGCCTGCGGGTGCTGCCGCCGGACGTGAACTCCTGCGGCTACCGCTTCACGGTGAACACGGACGGCGACATCGTCTACGGTCTGGGCGCCATCAAGGGCCACGGCGAGGGCCCCATCGACGCCATCGTCAGCGCCCGGGGAGAAGAGCAGGCCTTTGAGGACCTGTTCGATTTCTGCCGGCGCATCGATCTGAAGAAGATCAACAAGCGCTCCCTGGAAGCCCTGGTGCGCGCCGGCGCCCTGGACAAGCTGGGCCCCGACGGCCACTTCAGCGACCGCGCCGTGCTCATGGCCACGCTGCCCGACGCCATCGCCGCCGCCGAACAGGACGCCCGCAATCAGGAAGCCGGCATGATGGATCTGTTCGGCGGTGGGGGCGACGACCATGCGCCGAGCACCGCCGTGGCCTGGAAGCCGGCCCGGGACTGGAACGACGACATCCGCCTCAACGGCGAGCGCGACACCCTGGGGCTGTTTCTCACCGGCCACCCCATCGACCAGTTCGAAACCGAGGTGCGCCAGTTCGTCACCAGCCGCCTCAACGCCCTGCAGCCCACCGGCAAGGGCGAGGCCGCCACCGTCGCCGGCCTGGTGGTGGCGCTGCGCATCACGCGCAGCAAGCGCAGCGGCGAGCGCATGGCGTTCGTCACCCTGGACGATAAAACCGGGCGCCTGGAAGTGTCGGTGTTCGGCAAGACCTTCGCCCAGTACGGCGAGCGGGTGCAGAAGGACGCCCTGCTGGTGGTGCGCGGCGGCGTGCGCATGGATGATTACACCGGTGGCTTCAACCTGGTGGCCGACGAGGTCATGGACATGCGCCAGGCCCGGGAGACCTTTGGCCGGCGGCTGCGCGTCAAGGTGCCCGTGGAGGACAACCTGCCGGACATCCTGGACCGGACCCTGGCGCCGTACCGGGCCAACGGCCAGGGCGGCGGCCTGGCGGTGCTGCTGGATCTGCACCACCGGGAAGCGGACGCGGCCCTGTTCCTGGGCGACGACTGGCGGGTGATTCCCCACGAGTCCCTGGTGGATGACCTGCGCGGGCGTTATGGCGACAAGGCCGTGACCTTGGAGTATTGATCCGGTAACAACTTGCAACCTAAGAGGGAAACCGGTCCCTCGACGCTGTCCGGCCCTTGCGGCTACACTTACCGGCACCGTAGAAAGGGGTAGCACATGAATCCGAATTTCCTCGAATTTGAACAACCCATCGCCGATCTGGAAGCGAAAATCGAGGAACTCCGGTTGGTGGGCAGTGGCAGCGAGGTCAACATCTCCGAGGAGATCGCCAAGCTGCAGGAAAAAAGCATCGCCCTCACCGAGAACATCTTCGGCAACCTGACCGCCTGGCAGATCTCGCAGTTGGCGCGCCACCCCAAGCGTCCCTACACGCTGGACTATGTGCAGCGCCTGTTCGGCGAGTTCGATGAGCTGCACGGTGATCGTTCCTTCGCCGACGATCCCGCCATCGTCGGCGGCGTCACCCGCCTGGACGACCGGCCGGTGATGGTGATCGGCCACCAGAAGGGCCGCGAGGTGAAGGACAAGGTGCGCCGCAACTTCGGCATGCCCAAGCCGGAGGGTTACCGCAAGGCGCTGCGCCTGATGGAAATGGCGGAACGCTTCAAGATGCCGATCCTCACTTTCATCGATACCCCCGGTGCTTTCCCGGGCATCGACGCGGAAGAGCGCGGCCAGTCCGAGGCCATTGCCCGCAACCTGCGGGTCATGTCCCAGCTCAAGGTGCCGATCGTGGCCACCGTGATCGGCGAGGGCGGCTCCGGCGGTGCCCTGGCCATCGGCGTCTGCGACCATCTGCAGATGCTGGAATATTCCACCTACTCGGTGATCTCCCCGGAAGGCTGCGCCTCGATCCTGTGGCGCAGCGCCGACAAGGCCCCGGAGGCCGCCGAGGCCATGGGCGTGGGCGCCGGCCGGCTGCACGAGCTGGGCATCGTCGACCAGGTGATCAAGGAGCCCCTGGGCGGCGCCCACCGGGATTACGACCAGGCCGCCGACAGCATCCGCCGGGCCCTGGCCGAGCGGCTCGCCGCCCTCGGCGAGCTGCCGGTGAAGGAACTGGTGGAGCGCCGCTACCAGCGGCTGATGAGCTACGGCAACGTGGCCACCGAACCCGCCGACGACTGACCGGGGCGCGGCCATGGCGTCCCGCTCCGCTCCTTCCCTGGACGAACTGAGCGCCGACCTGGCCCGGCGGGCCCCGCCCGGGCCCCTGTGGCTGGCGTTCAGCGGCGGGCTGGATTCCACCGTCCTGCTTCATCTTCTGGCGCGCGCCGGCCTTGGCGGGCTCCTTACCGTCATGCACGTGGACCACGGGCTGCACCCGGACAGCGCCGCCTGGGCGGCCCACTGCCGGGCGGTGACCCGGGGCCTGGGCCTGGCGTTCGTGAACGAAACCGTGACCGTGGACCGGGCCGCCGGCCTGGAAGCCGGCGCCCGGCACGCCCGCTACCGGGCCCTGGCCGCCCGCGCCGGGGCCGCCACCCTGATCACCGCCCACCACCGGGATGACCAGGCCGAGACCCTGCTGCTGCGGTTGCTGCGTGGCGCCGGCGTGGCCGGCCTGGCGGCGATCCGTGAATGGGGCCACTGGCGGGACACGCCCCTGTGGCGGCCGCTGCTGGCGGTGCCCCGGGCGCGGCTCCGGGCGCTGGCGGAGCAGGGCGGCTGGCCCTGGCTGGAGGATCCCAGCAACGCGGACCGGAGCCTGGATCGCAACTACCTGCGCGGCACCGTGCTGCCGGCGCTCGTGGCCCGCTGGCCGGGCGCCCTGGCGACCCTGGCCCGGGCCGCCGATCATCAGGCGGAGGCCGCCGGCCTGCTCGATGAGCGCGCCGCCGAGGACGCCGCCGCCCTGGGCGCGGCGCCGGACCGGCTGCCCCTGACGGCGCTGGAACTCAGTGGCCCCCGGCGCCGCAACCTGCTGCGCTGGTGGCTGTTGGAGGCCGGCGCCGGCGCGCCCAGCCAGGCGTTGCTGGCGCAGATCGAGGCGCTGTTGGCGGCGCCGGCGGACCGCGCCGCCCGGGTGGAGTGGGGCGGCTGGCAACTGCGCCGCTTCGCCGGCCAGCTGTATCTGCTGGGCCGCGATGGCCTGGCGCCATTGGCGGAGGAGCTCGCCTGGCCGCCGGGGAGGGCGCCGGTGGCGGTAGGCGCCTGGTGCCTGACGCCGGGCCCGGACGCCGGGTCCCCGGCGGCCCCCTTAAGCGGCCCCGGCGCGCCGCTGGTCCGGCGGCCCCGGGATGCCGGCGCCCTGCGCCTGGTGCCCGCCAGCGGCGGTGAACGGCTGCTCCGCAACGGCTGCCACCAGCGGGTCTCGGAACTGTGGCGCGCCGCCGGCGTGCCACCCTGGCGCCGGGCCCAATGGCCGCTGATCTACGAAGGCGACACCCTGCGCTGCGTGCCCGGGGTGGGGGTGGATGACGTTTGGCGGGAGCGGGTGTTGGAGGCCTGGAGCCTGTGGCTCAACCCCGATCGCGACTGAAGTCGCTTCTACAGGGGGGAACGGCACAGGTAGGAGCGACCGGGCGGCGCTCCGCTTCAGTCGCGATCAGGCGGTCGGGCGGCGCACCACGCCATCCCCTCGCTCCGGCGCACCTTTTACACCTCAAGACCATCATTCCGGTTCCCTGGCGGGGGCCCTTCTGTTACTATTTCTTCCCATCCTGACGTCGCGCAAACCCCTGATATCGCGGGGGTTCCAGCCGTCGATAGCCCGTTTTCAACGTGTCCAGAACAGAGAACCTTTGCCCACCCTGGCGGGCAAGGGTATTTTTTTGGATTGCGGAGAGTGTTCGGGCCGCGCGGCGAGCGCGTTCAATCCATGACATATCTGGTGGGTGCATGGCACGTTTTATTTTCGTCACCGGCGGGGGGGTGTCGTCCTTGGGCAAGGGCATTACCTCGGCGTCCCTCGCTTCCTTGCTGGAAGCCCGTGGCCTCAGGGTCACGCTGATCAAAATGGACCCCTACATCAATGTGGATCCGGGCACCATGAGCCCGTACCAGCACGGTGAGGTGTTCGTCACCGAGGACGGCGCCGAAACCGACCTGGACCTGGGCCACTACGAGCGCTTCATCCGTACCCGGCTGAGCCGCCGCAACAGCTTCACCACCGGCCGCGTCTACCAGGACGTGCTCGACAAGGAGCGCCGGGGTGAATACCTGGGCGCCACCGTCCAGGTGATTCCGCACATCACCGACGAGATCAAGCTGAAGATTCAGGAAGGCGCCGGCGACGCCGACGTGGCCATCGTCGAGATCGGCGGTACCGCTGGCGACATCGAATCCCTGCCGTTCCTGGAAGCGGTGCGGCAGATGCGCGTGGAGCTGGGTTCCAGCCGCTCGCTGCTGGTGCACCTGACCCTGGTGCCGTACATCGCTTCCGCCGGCGAGATCAAGACCAAGCCCACCCAACACTCGGTGAAGGAGCTGCGCTCCATCGGCCTGCAGCCGGACATGCTGGTGTGTCGCGCCGATCATCCGATTCCCCAGGGGGCCCGCGAGAAGATCGCGCTGTTCACCAATGTGGAAGCCCGCGCCGTGGTGTCCTGCCCGGATTCCAGGACCATCTACTCGGTGCCCCGGGTGCTCCACGAACAGGGCATGGACGACATCGTGCTGGACAAGTTCGGTCTTGATCTTCCGGCCCCGGATCTGAGCGAATGGGACCGGGTGGTGGAAGCCCAGCTCAACCCGGAGCACGAAGTCACCATCGGCATGGTGGGCAAGTACATCGACCTGGCGGACGCCTACAAGTCCCTGAACGAGGCGCTGATGCACGCCGGTATTGCCACCCGGGCGAAGGTGAACATCCGCTACATCGACTCCGAGGACATCGAGCGCGAAGGCACCGGCGAACTCAACAAGGTGGACGCCATCCTGGTGCCCGGCGGCTTCGGCGACCGGGGTACCGAGGGCAAGATCGCGGCGATCCGCTACGCCCGCGAGAACAAGGTGCCGTACCTGGGCATCTGCCTGGGCATGCAACTGGCGGTGATCGAGTACGCCCGGGACGTGGCCGGCATCAGCGACGCCCACTCCACCGAGCTCAAGCCCGACACAGCCAGCCCGGTGGTGGCGCTGATCACCGAATGGACCCGGGAGGACGGCGCCAAGGAGCTGCGCTCGGAAGCGTCGGAGCTGGGTGGTACCATGCGCCTGGGCGGCCAGGAGTGCGTGCTTGAGCCGAACACCCTGGCGGCGCACTGCTATGGCCAGACCCATATCATCGAGCGCCACCGTCACCGCTACGAGGTGAACAACAATTTCCTGCCGCAGTTGGAAGAAGCGGGCCTGCGCATCGCCGGCCGCTCCCAGGACGGCGAGTTGGTGGAAGTGATCGAGGTGGCCGACCATCCGTGGTTCGTGGCCTGCCAGTTCCACCCGGAATTCACCTCCACGCCCCGTGACGGCCACGGCCTGTTCAAGGGCTACGTGGAAGCGGCCCTGGCGGCTCACCAGGCCGCCGGCAACGAGTAAGGACAGCGACGATGACGGACCCCATCACCCTGCGGCTCGGCGATCTGAGCTTCGGCAACGACCAGCCCATGGCCCTGTTCGGCGGCATGAACGTGCTGGAATCCCGGGACCTGGCCATGCGCGTGGCGGAGGCCTACGCCGAAGCCACCACCGCCCTGGACATCCCCTGGGTGTTCAAGGCCAGCTTCGACAAGGCCAACCGTTCGTCGCTGCACTCGTTTCGCGGGCCGGGCCTGGACGAGGGCCTGAAGATCTTCCAGGAGATCAAGGACACCTACGACTGCCCGATCATCACCGACGTGCACGAGCCCTACCAGGCGGCGCCGGTGGCCGAGGTGGCGGACATCATCCAGCTGCCCGCCTTCCTGGCGCGGCAGACCGACCTGGTGGTGGCGATGGCCAGAACCGGCGCCATCATCAACATCAAGAAGCCCCAGTTCGTCGCCCCCCAGGAAATGAAGCACATCCTGCACAAGTGCGAGGAAGCCGGGAACGACAAGCTGATTCTCTGTGAGCGCGGTTCCTGCTTCGGCTACAACAACCTGGTGGTGGACATGCTCGGCTTCGGCATCATGAAGCAGTTCGGCTACCCGCTGTTCTTCGACGTGACCCACGCCCTGCAGATGCCCGGCGGGCGCGCCGATTCCGCCGGCGGCCGCCGCCAGCAGGTGGGCGAGCTGGCCCGAGCCGGCATCAGCCAGGGCATCGCCGGCCTGTTCCTGGAAGCCCATCCGGACCCGGACAACGCCAAGTGCGATGGCCCCTGCGCCCTGCGCCTGGACCGCCTGCAGCCATTCCTGGAGCAGATGCGGACCCTGGATAATACCGTGAAGGCGCTGCCCGCCTTCGACAACCACTGATTATCGATACCGTTTCTGGAGACCGTCTCCCATGTCCAAGATTGTTGACGTCAAGGCCCGCGAGATTCTTGATTCCCGCGGCAACCCCACCATCGAAGCCGATGTGACCCTGGAATCCGGCCATACCGCCAGCGCCTGCGCGCCCAGCGGTGCCTCCACCGGCTCCCGGGAAGCGCTGGAGCTGCGTGACGGCGACAAGGCCCGCTACCTGGGCAAGGGCGTCACCCGCGCCGTGGGCAACGTCAATTCCGAGATCCGCGAGCTGCTGGTGGGCCGCGACGCCGCCGACCAGCGGGCGCTGGACCAGGCGATGATCGACGCCGACGGCACCGACAACAAGGGCAACCTGGGCGCCAACGCCATCCTGGCGGTGTCCCTGGCGGCGGCCAAGGCGGAAGCCCAGGCCCAGGAAAAGCCGCTCTACGAATACATCTCCGACCTGCAGGACGACGACAACGAGTACTCCCTGCCGGTGCCGATGATGAACATCATCAACGGCGGTGAGCACGCCGACAACAACGTGGACATCCAGGAATTCATGATCCAGCCGGTGGGCGCGCCCACCGTGGCCGAGGCGATCCGCTACGGCGCCGAGGTGTTCCACGCCCTGAAGGGCGTGCTCAAGGCCCGCGGCCTGAACACCGCCGTCGGTGACGAGGGCGGCTTCGCCCCGGACCTGCCCAGCAACGAGGCGGCCCTGGAAGCGATCATGGAAGCCATCGACAAGGCGGGCTACAAGGCCGGCGAGGACATCACCCTGGCCCTGGACTGCGCCTCCAGCGAGTTCTACAAGGACGGCCAGTACGTGCTGGCCGGCGAGAACCGCAGCATGGACGCCGCCGGCTTCGCCGACTACCTGGCCGAGCTGTGCGACCGTTACCCGATCATCTCCATCGAGGACGGCATGGACGAGTCCGACTGGGACGGCTGGAAAACCCTCACCGAGAAGCTCGGTGACAAGGTCCAGCTGGTGGGCGACGACCTGTTCGTCACCAACACCAAGATCCTCAAGCGCGGCATCGACGAGCACATCGCCAACTCCATCCTCATCAAGTTCAACCAGATCGGCTCCCTGTCCGAGACCCTGGACGCCATCAAGATGGCCAAGGACGCCGGCTACACCGCGGTGATTTCCCACCGCAGCGGCGAGACCGCCGACACCACCATCGCCGACCTGGCGGTGGCCACCGCCGCCGGCCAGATCAAGACCGGTTCCCTGTGCCGCTCCGACCGGGTGGCCAAGTACAACCGCCTGATCCGCATCGAGGAGGAACTGGGGCGTGCCGCTTACAACGGCCGTAAAGAATTCCGGTTCCTGGGCTAGCCCCACGGTGACGGGCCGGCCGCGGACCGGGGAGGGCGGATGAAGCTGTCCCCGGTCCGTCAGGTGATACTGGCCGTGCTGGCCCTGCTGCTGCTGGGCCTGCAGGGGCGCCTCTGGTTCGGCGAAGGCAGCCTGCGCCACGTCGCCACCCTGGAAAAGCAGGTGGCGTCGTTGAGCGAGCAGAATGCCGAGCTGGCCGAGCGCAACCGTCTGATGGCCGCCGACGTGCGCGACCTGAAGGAAGGCACCGAGGCGGTGGAGGAAATCGCCCGCAAGGATCTGGGCATGATCCGCGACGGCGAAACCTTTTTTCTGATCGTGGAACCCGCCAGTGACTCCCAGTAAACCACGGCCCCTTTACGCGGTGGTGCCCGCCGCCGGCGTCGGCGCGCGCATGGGCGCCGCCCTGCCCAAGCAATACCTGACCCTGGAAGGCCGCACCGTGGCCGAGCACACCCTGACCCGGCTGCTGGCGTTCGCGCCGCTGCGCCGGGTGGTGGTGGCGGTGGCCGCCGGCGACCCCTGGTGGCCGGAGCTGGACGTGGCCCGCCACCGCCGGGTGGAAGCCGTCACCGGCGGCGCCAGCCGCGCCGCCTCGGTGCGCGCCGGGGTGGCGGCGGTGCTGGCCCGGGACCCGGACGCCTGGGTCATGGTCCACGACATGGCGCGGCCCCTGGTGCGCCTGTCCGACATCCAGGCCTTGGTGGACGGCTGCGGCGAGGACGGCGCCATCCTGGCGCGCCGGGTCACCGACACCATCAAGCGTGCCGACGGCGACGACCGCATCGCCGCCACCCTGGACCGCCGCCACATCTGGCGGGCCCTGACCCCGCAGCTGTTTCCGGCGCGCGCCTTGCACGATGCCCTGGGCGGCGACCTGGGCGCGATCACCGACGAAGCCTCCGCCCTGGAAGCCACCGGCCGCCGGCCGGCGCTGGTGGAAGGCCGCGCCGACAACATCAAGATCACCCTGCCCGAGGACCTGGCCCTGGCCCGGTTCTATCTGGGCACCCAGGAAGAGGAGGGGCTGGCATGGTAAACCCGGGCGCGATTCGCATCGGCAACGGTTTCGACGTGCACGCCTTCGCCGAGGACGGCGACCATGTGACGCTGGGTGGCGTGCGCATCGCCCATGAGCGTGGTCTCAAGGCCCATTCCGATGGCGACGTGGCCCTGCACGCCCTCACCGACGCCTTGCTGGGCGCCCTGGCCCTGGGCGACATCGGCCACTATTTCCCGGACAACGACCCGCAATGGAAGGGCGCCGATTCCGGCCGGCTGCTGGGCCGGGTGATGGCGGACATCACTGGTGCCGGCTGGCGGGTGGGCAACGTGGATCTGACGGTGATTTGCCAGGCACCCAAGCTGGCGCCGCACATCGCCGCCATGCGCGAGCGCATCGCCGGCCTGCTGAGCTGTGACCTGGACCGGGTATCGGTGAAGGCCACCACCACCGAGCGGCTGGGTTTCACCGGCCGCGGCGAAGGCATCGCCGTGCAGGCCTCGGCGCTGCTGGAGCAGCGCCCGTGAGTGAGCCAATCCGCGAGCCGTCGTTGCCACCGGCCACCCCGTGCGCCCACGGCGGGCCGGTGGGCGAAGCGGTGCTGCGCGCCGAGCCGGCGGATTTCCAGGTCGACGAGATCATGACGGTGGAGCCGGAAGGGGAGGGCGAGCACCTCTGGCTGGAGATCGAGAAGACCGACTGGAACACCGAGGACGTGGCCCTGTGGCTGGCCAAGGCCGCCGGGCTGCACCGCCTCTCGGTGGGTTACAGCGGCCTCAAGGACCGCCGCGCGGTGACCCGCCAGTGGTTCAGCCTGCACCTGCCCGGCAAGTCGGACCCGGACTTTCCCTGGCCGGCGGGGCTGCGACCGCTGCGCGCCGCGCGCCACCGGCGCAAGCTCAATCGCGGTACCCACCGGGGCAATGCCTTCCGCCTGAGGTTGCGGGAACTGGCGGCGGACCCGGACGCGCTGGCGGCGCGCCTGGAACGGATCGCCGCCGAAGGGGTGCCCAACTACTTCGGCGAGCAGCGCTTCGGCCGCGACGGCGCCAACTGGACCCGGGGCCGCGCCTGGCTGCTGGGCGGCGAGGCGCCGCGCAAGCGGCCGCTGCGTAATTTCTGGCTGTCCGGGGTGCGCTCGGGTCTGTTCAACGCGGTGCTCGCCGAACGGGTGCGCCGGGACGTCTGGCATCGGGTGCTGGACGGCGACCTGCTGCAGCCGGACGGCAGCCGTGGCCTGTTCGTCGCCGACGACGACCGCGATGCCGGCGAGCGGGTGCGCGCCGGCACCGTGCATCCCACCGCCCCTTTGCCGGGACGCACGGGCATGGCATCATCGGGCGCTTGCCGGCAACTGGAAGAGGCCGTTCTGGCCGGGCACGCTCCCCTGGTGGAGGCCCTGGCGGAACTGGGCCTGGACGCCGAGCGTCGCGCCACCCGGTTGCCGGTGACCGCCCTCGAGTGGCAGTGCGCCGGCGATACCCTGGAACTGGCCTTCCGGCTGCCCACCGGGGCGTTCGCCACCGCGGTGCTGGCGGAAGTATTGACCACCCGGGCACCTTGAATACCGCACCAACGAAGAGAACGCCGGCGGGGGCCGGAATCGCACGGGAACTGGATGGGGGATCCACCAACGGACATGGATACGGAATTGCGTGGCATCGGCATGACATCGGCGCGAACCCGGGAGCGGCTCATCAACCGCCTGCGGGAAGCCGGCATCGAGGATGAACGGGTGCTGGAGGTGATCCGCACCACCCCCCGGCATATGTTCATCGACGAGGCCCTGGCCCACCAGGCCTACGACGACACCGCCTTGCCCATCGGCCATGGCCAGACCATCTCCCAGCCCTGGGTAGTGGCGCGCATGACCGAGCTGCTGATCAGCGACGGCGTTCCCGACAAGGTGCTGGAGATCGGCACCGGTTGCGGCTATCAGACCGCGGTGCTGGCCGGCCTGTGTCAGCAGGTGTACTCGGTGGAACGCATCCGCCCGCTGCAGGAACAGGCGCGCCAGCGGCTGATCAGCCTGGGCCTGGCGCGGGTCCAGCTCAAGCACGCCGACGGCGGCTTCGGCTGGAAGGCCGCCGGCCCCTTCAACGGCATCCTGGTGGCCTGCGCGCGCCCGGACATCCCCCAGGAGCTGCTCGACCAGCTCGCCGACGGCGGCCGTCTGGTGATGCCGGTGGGCGACCGCACCCAGCACCTCACCGTGGTGGACCGCCAGGGGGACGAAATCCGCACCCGCACACTGGACGCGGTGCGCTTCGTGCCCTTCCAGCGGGGCGTGCAATGACGCGGCCCGCCTGGCGCCCGGGCGTCTATCTGCGTGGCCTGGCCATGGGCGCGGCGGACGTGGTGCCCGGCGTGTCCGGCGGCACCCTGGCGCTGATCACCGGCATCTACGAGGAATTGATCGACACCCTGGGCGGCATCGGCCCCCGTTTGCTGGGTGTCTGGCGCCGCGAGGGGGTCGTGGCGTTCTGGCGGGCCGGCAATTTTACCTTCCTTTTCACTCTGCTGGCGGGGATTCTCACCAGCATCGCGCTGCTGGCGCGGCTGCTCACCTGGCTGCTGGAACACCATCCGGTGCCGGTGTGGGCATTCTTCTGCGGGCTGATCCTGGCCAGCATCGCGCTGGTGCTGGCGCCGCTGCGCCAGCGCGGGCCGCCCCAGTGGCTGGCGTTCGCCGCCGGCACCGGGGCGGCGGTGGCCATCGCCCTGGCGCCGGGGCTTACCGCTCTGGGCGTGTCGCCGCTGGTGTTCTTCCTGGGCGGCGCCGTGGCCATCTGCGCCATGATCCTGCCCGGCATCTCCGGCAGTTTTATCCTTTTATTACTGGGGCTTTATCCATCCGTGCTGGCGGCGGTGGAGCAGGGCGACTGGCCCCTGCTGCTCAGTTTCATGGCCGGTTGCGCCGGTGGTCTGCTGGCCTTCGTGCGCTTGCTCAAATGGCTGCTGCACCGGTACCACGACACCGTCATGGCGCTGTTGGGCGGCTTCATGGCCGGCTCCCTGGTCAAGCTGTGGCCCTGGCGGCTGCCCCTGGACCAGGGTGTCAGCGAGCGCTGGCTGTGGCCGGCGGACTACGCCCGCGCCGTGGACGGCGGCAGCCAGCTGGGCCTGGCGCTGCTGATGATGGCGGTGGGGCTGGCCCTGGTCTGGCTACTTTCCTTCGCCGCGCCCGTGCATAATGAAGCGACGGCAACGGACGAGTAACCTTTTGCGTGTTTGGCTTCCCATACTGGTGTCGATGATCCTGTGCGGCTGCGCGGTACGGAACCCGCCGCCGGTGGTGGACATCTACCAGCGCCAGGAACAGGGCACCAAGGTCACCTCCGGCAGCCACCGGGTGCAACGCGGCGAGACCCTGTATTCCATCGCCTGGCGCTACGGTTGGGATTATCGCGCCCTGGCGCGCACCAACGGCATCGGCGCCCCCTATACCATCTACCCCGGCCAGGTGATTTCCTTCGGCGGCGCCTCCGCCCGGGAGACCACGCCGGAGCGGCGCACCGCGTCCTCGTCCTCCTCGGGGGCGTCGTCTTCCTCGTCCCGGTCTTCGTCCTCGTCCTCCTCCGCCGCCAGCAGCCCGACCCCGCCGCCGCCCAAGAGCAGCAGCCCGGCCAGTACCGGCCCGGTGCCCTGGCAATGGCCGGCGGACGGTAAGCTGCTGGAGCGTTATTCCACCGCCGCCGGCGGCCGCCGTGGCATCGCCATCGGTGGTCGCGAAGGCAGCCCGGTGCGGGCCGCCGCCGGCGGCCGGGTGGTGTACCGGGGCAGCGGCCTCACCGGCTACGGCAACCTGCTGATCATCAAGCACAACGACCGCTGGTTGAGCGCCTACGCCCACAACAAGAAGCTGCTGGTGAAGGAGGGCGACGCGGTGGACGCCGGCGAGGAAATCGCCACCATGGGCGCCAGCGGCACCCTGAACACCCAGCTGCATTTCGAGATCCGCAAGGACGGCCAGCCGGTGGATCCGCTCACTCTGTTGCCAAGGAAATCCTGATCCATGCCCGACACCCTCGACGATCATCAGGCCCGCCGGCTGCTGACCCTGGCCGCCAGCGCCTCGGTGGCCACCGCCCTGATCCTGATCGCGGTGAAAAGCGTGGCCTGGACCATGACCGGTTCGGTGAGCCTTCTGGCATCGCTGATCGACTCGATCATGGATTCCCTGGCGTCCCTGGTGAACTTCGCCGCCATCCGCTATTCCCTGGTGCCGGCGGACGACGAACACCGCTTCGGCCACGGCAAGGCGGAGGCCCTGGCCGGCCTCGGCCAGTCCGTGCTGATCGCCGGCTCGGCGCTCTATCTGCTCCAGGAAGCGGTGTTCAAGCTGCTTAATCCGGAGCCCATCGAAGCCACCGGCCTGGGGGTCGGCGTGATGGTGTTTTCCATCGCGCTCACCGCGCTGCTGCTGGTGGTGCAGAAATACGTGGTGCGGCGCACCGGCTCCACCGCCATCGACGCGGACTCGCTGCACTATCTCTCGGATCTGGCGGTTAACGCCGGCATCATCCTGGCGCTGGTGATCAGCGGCCTGGGCTTCGACGCCGCCGACGGCCTGGTGGGGCTGGTGATCGCCCTCTACATTCTCCGGTCGGCCTGGAAGATCGGCTGGGAATCGGTGCAGCTGCTGCTGGACCGGGAGCTGCCCGGCGAGGTGCGCGACGTGATCGGCACCGTGGTCGGCGAGCACGACCAGGCCCTGGGTTTCCACGACCTGCGCACCCGCCAGTCCGGGCGCACCCAGTTCATCCAACTGCATGTGGACATGGACGAAACCCTGCCGCTCAAGGACGCCCACGAACTGGGCGAGCGCATCCGCGCCGACATCCTCCAGCACTATCCCGCCGCCGAGGTGATCATCCACCACGACCCGGTGCCCAACTCTCCCCACGTCCCCGTCGACCCGGACTCCTCCAACCGGGAAGACCGCGCCGGCTGAAGGTCTCTCCGTAGTCCCGGGGTGTGTCTCCCCTCCCGGGACCCTGTTTGACAGGATGTCAAACCGGGAGTCTACAGGGATGTATTCACGACGTTCCCGGGAGGGGAGACACACCCCGGGGCGGGCCGGCTAACATCAATCAGCCTGGCCGGCGCGCAGCTTCGGCCGCACCGTGATCAGCAACGCCGGCAGCAACGTCAGGTTGCTCAGCAACGCCACCAGCATGGCCAGACTGGTCAGCAGCCCGAAGTACACCGTCGGGTTGAAGTTGGAAAACGCCAGGATCGAGAAGCCGGCGATGATCACCAGGGAGGTGTAGTACATCGCCTTGCCGATGGAGCCGTGGCAGCGGCGCATGGCCGCCGCGTAATCCCGGTCCGCCGGCCACTCCTCGTGGAAGCGGTGCACATAGTGAATGGTGTCGTCCACCGCGATGCCGATGGTGATCGCCGTGATGGTGATGGTCATCAGATCCAGCGGCAGCCCGATCCAGCCCATCAGCCCCAGCACCGTGGCCGCGCTCACCAGGCTCGGCACCATGCTGATCAGCGCCACCGGCAGGGAACGGAACAGCAACAGCAGCATGATCAGGATCGCCGTGAACACATAGCCCAGGGTCTTGATCTGCGAATCGAACAGGCTCTGCAGCATGTTGTTGTAGAGCACCATGGCGCCGGTCAGATGCACCTGCTCGGGTTGCAGATCGAACTGGCTGACCAGATCGTCGTTGATCTTCTTGAGCAGGTCGTCCCGGTTCAGCCCCGGGTAGGAATCCACCACCCGGATGCTGATGCGGATCTGCCGGCCGTCGTCGGACAGATAGGGGCTCACCAGCTGGCCACGCAAATCATCGGGAATGAAGCTGGCCAGCAGCATCAGCTGCACATAGCTGAGCGGGCCGTCGTTGATCTTCTTGGCCACCTTGTAGGTGGTGGCGATGGACAGCACCTTGCCGGTTTCCGGCAGCGACTGCAGGTAATCCTCGATCCTGATGATTTGTTCCAGCCGTTGCGGCGTGTACCAGTAGGCGCCCTGCAGATCCGGCCCCTGGTCGGCCGTCGGGCCCGGCGCGTTGCTGGCGAACGGGTCCTGGCCGCCGCCGAAGTCGTCGCCATTACCACCGTCGCCGCCGGCGGCGAACGGGTCCTGCTGGACCGCGCCGAAGCTATCGTCACCGGCCGGCTGGCCGCCGCCGGCGAATGGATCGTCCTGGACGGCGTCGAAGCCATCCGCGTCCTCGGCGGGGGCACCGCCGCCACCGGCGGGCTTGCTCTCCCGGGGCGGGGCGTCGATGACGATGTCCAGGGGCGTGGTGCCGCCCAGCTTACGGTCGATCTGCAGCATGCCCTGGTAGATCTCCGTGTCTTCCTGGAAGTAATCGATGAAGCGGTTCTCCACCGTCAGGCGGGTCATGCCCCACAGCGCCGCCGCCAGGCCCGCCAGGGTCACCACCAGCAGGGTCACCCGATGGCGCTCGGTGAAGCCGGCGAAGGTGAGCGTCACCCGGCGCGTCAGATCACGGCCCTGGCGCGGTTGGCCCGGCGCCAGCCGGCCCAGCAGGCTGGGGAACACCAGGAAGCAGGTCACCAGGGCCACGCCCAGGCCCAGGGTCATCATCCAGCCGAAGTCGATCACCGGGCGGATGTCGCTGATCACCAGGGACGAGAAGCCCACCATGGTGGTCAGGATCATGTAGACGCTGGGGCGCATCATGTGGGCGGCGGTTTCCCGCAGCAGCCAGCCCTGGGTGGCGTCCGGGTTTTCCTCGTGCAGTTCCCGGTAGCGCACCGTCAGATGGATGGTGATGGACATGGTGATGATCAAAAGCAACGACAAATAGTTGCTGCTGATCACCGTCACCTTCCAGTCCATGAAGCCCAGCCAGCCAGTGACGGTGAGCACGGTGACGCCGCAGCACAGCAGCGGTACCACCACCCAGCGCGGACGCCGGAAAATCAGGAACAGGGTGAGGATCAGGAACGCCACCACGCCCAGGCCGAAGATTTCCAGGTCCGAGCGGATGAAGCGGATCATGTCCGAGGCGATCATCGGCACGCCGCCCAGCACCAGGCGCGCCTGGTCCCGGTAACCGTCCATGATGCCGCGGATGTCCTCGATCTCCTCGGCGGTGCGCGCCTGCACCGCGCTGTTGTAGTCGCTGAACTCGGCGTCCACCCGTTCCAGTTCCGCCGCCTCGGATTCGCTCAGGGCGTCCTGGCGTTCCTGGTCGCGCAGGGCGTTGCGCCGGTTGAGCAGCTCGAAGTAACGCTCATCGCGCTCGAAGGTCACCAGCATGGCGGTGGTGAGGCCGTCGTCGCTGACCAGCAGATCCTCGTAGAGCGGATTGGTGTCGGTGAACTCCTGTTTGGCCAGGCCCAGGTCCACGCCGTCGTCGAGCACCGTGCGGTAGCCGTCGGACAGATCGGTGAACTCAACCTTGGGGCTGAACAGCAGCGGCACGTCCAGCAGGCTGTACACCGAGGCGACCCGGTCCAGGCCCTTGAGCTCGCCCTGCAGGCTTTGCAGGTTCTTCAGGGTGTCGCGGCTGAACAGTTCGCCTTCCCGGGGCGTGTAGGTAACCACCAGGAAATCGCTGCCGCCATACTGCTTGGCGATCTTGCGGTAGTACTCCAGCGCCTGATCGTTCTCCAGGGTCAGGGATTCGGCGGAGGCGTCCAGCTTGAAATCGCGGGCCTGCCAGGCGGCCACGCCGCACACCAGGGCCCCCACCAGCAGCCACAAAATCGGGTTGCGCAGCACCACCGCGCAATAGACGCGGAACAGTCGAGACATCATGGTCGGGCCTTAGAACATGGCCGCGAATTCCGCGGCGAAACGCTGATCGAAGCGGTGAATGAGGCGCCCGGCGGGCAGGGTGAGCAGGGTCAGCAGCCCTTCGGACCACTCTTCCTGATGCACCCGGCAGCCGCCGTCGCCGTCGTCGATGAAGGTGAAACGGTGGATCAGACGCGCCATGGGCAGGTCCAGCCCCCAGGCGATGCATTCGTTTTCCCGGTACTCGTGCACGCGCACCACCACCGGCGCCGGCGGCAGGCGCGGCAGGTCGGCCACGAACAGCAGGTTGGCGCCGCGCCGCCACTGGCCGCCGAACAGCCGCGCATGGCGCACCACCGAACACCAGTCGGCCCAGCCGTCGACCTGGCTGAACAGGGAAAAGGCCTGGCGGGGGGAGGCGCGGGTGTCGGTCACTTCGTCGATGAAGTAGCGTTTCAGCATAACGTCCTCGTTCTCCGGAGGCCCCAAGAGTACCCATCATTCCCGGCACTCACCACCTAAACGGTGGCGCCGCCCTTGACCGGCGGGACCGCCCCGGGGAACCTTCGGTCAATGCGAGCGCGGCCTGGTCATCGTTCCATGAAGGTCCGTCCGCGACGGCATGGAAGAATAATAATCAACGAGGAAACGTGATGGTGGGAACGCACCTGCCCGCGTCGGTCCTGCCGGGCCTGCTGGAGATCGCCCTGCGTGGCCGGCTCGACGCGGCGACCCTGTTCGAGCGCGCCGGCGTGGACCCCGGCGCCGACCGCTACCTGACCCTGGATCAGCTAGACCGCCTGCTGGGCACCGTCTTCCGCGACGCCGGCGACCCCCTGTTCGGATTGCGCGCCGGCCGCCACCACGACTACCGCCGGCTGCAGCTGCTCGGCCGGCTGATGGCCGCCGCCGCCACTCTGGAGCAGGCGCTGGCGCTGCTGTTTCGCTACAAGGACCTGGTGGTGCCGTACCTGGCGTTCCGGCTTGAGCGTGGCGAGCACCACTGCACCCTGGCGATCACCGGCGGCGAGGGCCTGAGCTTCGCCCGGGACCCGGCCCACGACGATCTGGTGCTGGCCAGCCTGGTGGCGGTGGGGCGCTCGCTGCTGGGCGGGCGCATGCCGGTGCACCGGGTGCTGTTCCGCCGCCCGGCGCCGGACCAGCGCGACGAGTACGACGCCTTCTTTCAATGCCCGCTGCGCTTCGCCGCACCGAACAACGCCATCGAGTTCTCCCCGGCGCTGCTCGGCCAGACCCTGCCCGGCGCCAGCGCCCACCGGCGCGCCCGTCTGGAAGCCGCCGCCGGCCGGCTGCTGCTGGATCTGTCCCGGGCCGGCGGCGTCGCCGGCCAGGTGCTCGACCGCTTGCGCGGTGGCCTGGGGCAGGGCGGGCTCACCGTGGAGCGGGTGGCCGCGGACCTCAACATGACCGCCCGCACCCTGCAGCGGCGACTGCGCGACGAAGGCGTGCAATTCGCCCGCCTGCGCGACCAGGTGCGCATGGAATACGCCTGCCGCCGCCTGCGCGAGGCCGGTTGCGACATGCAGGATCTGGCCCTCTATCTGGGCTTTTCCGACACCGCCAACTTCTACCACGCCTTCAAGCGCTGGAAGGGCTGTGCCCCGGGGGAATACCGTCGCCGGGCGCTGGGCGGCGTCTGAGCGATGCCGCTGGCACGGTGCCCACCGGCGCGCGTACCCTGTGGCCATGCTCGACCCACGACGTGCTGAACAGGAACTGGACGCGCTCTGGTCCCACCCCGCCGGCCACTGCCGGGTGCACGCCGCCGGCGGCGGCGCCACCGGCGTCACCGGGCGGGTGGAGGCCGGTGACCGGCGCTACTTTCTCAAATGGCTCCCCGACGGCGACGCCCTGGACGCGGAGGCGGACGGCCTGCGCCACCTGGCGCCGGCGATCCGCGTGCCGGCGGTGGTCCACCGCGGCCCCCTGGCCGGCGGCCAGGCACTGATCCTGGAATGGCTGGACACCCGCCCCCTGGGCGGCCGCCAATGGGAAACCCTGGGCGTCCACCTGCGCCGGCTCCACCACACCACCGCCGAGCGCTTCGGCCACCACCGCGACAACTGGATCGGCGCCAACCGCCAGGACAACACCCCCACCGACCACTGGGCCGACTTCTTCGTCGAACGCCGCCTGGCCCCGCAACTGCGCCAGGCCCGCGACCGGGGCCTGCCGCCCCGCGCCGTCCAGGCGGTGGAAGCGGTCATGGCCCGCGCCCCGGACTGGCTCGCCGGCCTCGACATCCGCCCGGCCCTGGTCCACGGCGACCTCTGGCAAGGCAACGTCGCCGCCCTGGCCGACGGCACCCCGGTGATCTACGACCCGGCGGTCCATTACGGCCACGGCGAAACCGACCTGGCCATGCTCGGCCTGTTCGGCACCGTCCCCGATGCCCTCCATCACGCCTACGGCCAGGATCCCCACGACCGCGACTTTCAGCACCGCACCCGCCTTTACAACCTGTATCATCTCCTCAACCACCACAACCTCTTCGGCGGCCCCTACACCCAAACCACCGAAGACACCGCCCGCTCCCTCCTCCGTGAATAACGGGGCAGGGTGTGAGCGTCCCCGCTAGGCGGTAACCTCCAACAGAGAGTCCTGACTCAATGCGCATCGTCGCCGACGAAAACATGCCCGCCCTGACCCCCTTCGAATCCCAGGGCCAGGTCACCCGCGTCAACGGCCGCACCCTGACCCGCGACCAACTGAAGGACACCGAGGTCCTGCTGGTCCGCTCCGTCACCCGCGTCGACCGTGCCCTGCTGGAAGGCACCCCGGTGTGCTTCGTCGGCTCCGCCACCATCGGCACCGACCACATCGACCGCCAGGCCCTGGACGACCTGGGCATCGCCTTCGCCCACGCCCCCGGCTGCAACGCCCGCGCCGTGGTCGAATACGTGCTCCAGGCCCTGCTGCTGGCCTGCCACAAGCAAGGCCGCTCCCTGCGCGAAAGCCGGGTCGGCATCGTCGGCCTGGGCAATGTGGGCGGCCGCCTGGCGGACTGGCTCAATGCCCTGGGCGTCACCGTGATCGGCTGCGACCCGCCCCTGGCCCGGGCCGGCGCCCGCGCCCCGGTGCCCCTGGACCCCCTCGACGCCGCCCTGGAAGCGGACCTGATCAGCCTGCACGTACCGCTGACCCGGGACGGCGACGACGCCACCCACCATCTGCTCGACGCCGAACGCCTGGCCCGGCTGGGCCCGGAGCAGACCCTGATCAGCACCTGCCGGGGGCCGGTGATCGACAACCGGGCCCTGGCCGCGCGCCTGGAACAGGAAGACGCGCCGCTGGCGCTGCTGGATGTGTGGGAAAATGAACCGCGCCCGGACCCGGCGCTGCTCGACCGGGTGTTTCTCGGCTCACCCCATGTGGCGGGCTACAGCGTGGAAGGCAAATGGCGGGGCACCGCCATGCTGCACCAGGCCTGGTGCCGCTGGCGCGGGGAGAGCGCGCCGGAGATGGCGCCACCAACGGAGGACGCGGAGCTGGACGCGCCGGTCCACGACGAAGCGGACCTGCTGGCCCTGCTGCGCCGCGCCTACCGGCTCCACGAGGACGACGCACGCCTGCGTGAAGCGGTGCGCGCGCCGGACCCGGGCGTCGCCTTCGACACCCTGCGCAAGAACTACCCGCCCCGGCACGAGCTGCTTTACTGGCGCCACCGGGGCAACGTGGCGGCGCCGTTCAAACCCCTGGTCAGCCGGCTTTTCGCGCCGGAGTAGGGTAGTGCCAGGCTTGCTCCAGCTCGCGGCAGGCGCGCAGGATCATCGCCTCGGTGATGGGAATTTCTCGGCCTTGCTCGTCGACCAGGGCGGCACCGTTGAATTCCCGGCGGCTGGAGGCCTGTGAATAGTGAAGACGGTTCATGATGGTTCTCCGCTGTTTTCCCCGACGCGGCCATTGTTGAAAAAAGGTGTGATCGTTTTATGACAGAGTCGCGCAATGCCCTGATTCTCGGTGTTCTGGTCAACCCGTTCGCCGGCATCGGCGGCGCCGTGGGCCTCAAGGGCAGCGACGGTGAAGCCACCCGCGAGGAAGCCCTGCGGCGCGGTGCCACGCCCATGGCGGTGGCGCGCATGACCCGCGCCCTGCAGGCGGTGGCCGGCGACGCCGACCACCTGCGCGTGCTCACCTGGGGCGGTGACATGGGCGAGCACAGCTGCCGGGAAGCGGGCCTGGCGGCGGAAGTGATCGGCGCCTCGCCATCCCCCAGCGGCCCCGAACACAGCCGCGAGGCGGCCCGCGCGCTGCTGGACGCCGGCGCTCAACTGCTGCTGTTCGCCGGTGGCGACGGCACCGCCCGGGACCTGGTGGACGCGGTGGGCGACGCCATCCCGGTGCTGGGCGTGCCGGCCGGCTGCAAGATGCATTCGGCGGTCTACGCCATCAACCCGGACGCCGCCGGCCGGCTGCTGGCGGACCTGGTCCACGGCGGCCTGGTGGGCCTGCACGACGCCGAGGTCCGCGACATCGACGAGGACGCCTTCCGCCGTGGCGAGGTGCGCGCGCGCCATTACGGCGAATTGAAGGTACCCGCCGAAGGCCGTTACCTGCAGCAGGTGAAATGCGGCGGCCGGGAAGTGGAAGACCTGGTGGTCACCGAGATCGCCGCCTCGGTGATCGACAACCTGGAACCGGATACCTGGTACCTGGTGGGCTCCGGCTCCACCGTGGCCACGGTGATGGAACAGCTCGGCCTGCCCAACACCCTGCTGGGCGTGGACATCATCCGCGACCAGGAAGTGGTGGCCGCCGACGTGGGCGCGGAACAAATTCTCCACATCATCGGCGACGCCCCGGCCCGGGCCCTGCTCACCGTGATCGGCGGCCAGGGCCACCTGTTCGGCCGTGGCAACCAGCAGTTCAGCCCGGCGGTGATCCGCCGGCTTGGCAAGGCCAACATCGAGATCCTCGCCAGCCGCACCAAGCTCGGCACCCTGGAAGGCCGGCCCCTGGTGGTGGACACCGGCGACCCGGAACTGGACCGGGACCTGTGCGGCCTGTGGCCGATCACCAGCGGCTACGACGACACCCTGCTGTACCGGGTGGCCACCGACGCCGGCTGAACAAACCCGGCGAAAGTGCTATTTTTCGCGCCTTTCCTCGCACGCTTCACACGCTTCAAGGGGGCACGTCATGGCGGATCAGGACCGCACCACGAAATACGCCGAAGGCAGCCTGACGCTGGCGGGCACGGTCATGCTGGGCACCGGAGTGATGATCGGCGCCGGCATCTTCGCGCTCACCGGCCAGATGGCGGAGATGACCGGTGCCCTGTTTCCCCTGGCTTTTCTGGCGGCGGCGCTGATCGTGTCGTTCAGCGCCTACTCCTACGTCAAGATTTCCAACGCCTATCCGTCCGCCGGCGGCATTGGCATGTACCTGCACAAGGCCTATGGTGACCGGCTACCCACGGCGTTCAACGCCCTGTTGATGTACTTCTCCATGGTCATCGCGCAGAGCTTTCTGGCGCGTACCTTCGGCGCCTACACCATGCAGCTGTTCGGCGGCGACGAATCCGGGCGCATGGTGCCCATCCTGGGCGTGGCGCTGATCCTCACCGCCTTCATCATCAATCTGCTCGGAAACCGCCTGATCCAGGGCGTGGCGGGGTTCATCGGCGTTCTCAAAATCGGCGGGATTCTGGTATTCGGCCTGGTCGGCGTCTGGCTGGCGGACAGCGTGGCGGTGGACTTCAGCGGCGCCGGAGAAAGCGCCGGCGTTGGCGGTTTCTTTGGCGCCACGGCGCTTGGCATTCTCGCCTTCAAGGGCTTCACCACCATCACCAACAGCGGCTCCGAGGTGATCGACCCGCACCGTAACGTGGGCCGCGCCATCGTCATTTCCATCGCCGCCTGCATCGTGATTTACACCCTGGTCGGGTTCGCCGTGGCCAGCAACCTGTCCTTGAGCGAGATCGTCGCCACCCGCGACTACTCCCTTGCCGCCGCCGCCCGGCCGGCGCTCGGCGAGTACGGCGTCTGGTTCACCGTGGCCATCGCCATGCTGGCCACGGCCGGCGGCATTCTCGCCAGTATTTTCGCCGTCTCGCGGATGCTGGCCATGCTCACGGAAATGAAGCTGGTGCCGCACAGCCATTTCGGCATGCCAGGCACTATCCAGAAACACACCCTGGTCTACACCGTGGTTCTGGGGCTGTTGCTCACCGCCTTCTTCGATCTGTCGCGCATCGCGGCACTGGGCATCATTTTCTACCTGATCATGGACATCGCCATTCACTGGGGTGTGCTGCGCTACCTGCTCGAGGATATCGGTGCCCGGCGCTGGGTGCCGGTGACCGCGATCATCCTTGATCTGCTGGCACTGGGCGGCTTCGTGATCACCAAGCTGGCGTCCGACCCGTTCGTGATCGGCGTGGCGGTGGTCACCATGATCTTGCTCGCCGCCGGCGAGCAGTGGTTCCTGAAATCCAACGCCCGCAAACGGGCCCTGGCGCACCAGGGCCATCATCACGAATCGCACTCCTGACCGGAGCCATGGCCCCGTGATGGTGGCGGATCATGGGCCAAAGACCGCCGCCTAGAACTCTTATTCCTCGATCATGGCCACGGAGTAGGGCGTGCCGCGTTCCCGGGGCAGCAGGAGCAGGGCGGTGCGCTCTTCGGTGTCGCCATGGAGGCCCTGGAACAGGACGCGGTAGGTGAGCACGGCCTGGACGTAGGCGCGGGTTTCCCGGAAGGGGATGGACTCGATCCAGACGTCCGCGGGCACGGCGTCGTCTTCTTCCTCGGCGAGCCACCGTTCCACCCGGTTGGGGCCGGCGTTGTAGGCGGCCAGGGCCAGGATGCGGTTGCCGTTGAACTGTTTGAGCAGGTCGGCGAGGTAGCGGCTGCCCAGGGCGATGTTGGTGTTGGGCTCCAGGATCTGCTGTTCGCCGGGCACGGCCTGGCCGGCTTCCCGGGAGACCTTGCGGGCGGTGCCGGGCATCAGCTGCATCAGGCCCAGGGCGCCCACCGGGGAGCGGGCGTTGGGGTAGAAGGCGCTTTCCCGGCGCGCCACGGCCATGGGCAGCCAGGGGTCCAGGTCGTTGCGGCGGGCGGCTTCCTGGAAGCGTTCGCGGTGGGCGGCGGGGAAGCGCCAGGCGAGCACGTCCCAGGCGCGGGCCTGGATCGAGGCTTGCACCGCCAGGTCGTACCAGCCGGCGTCCACGGCGTATTGGGCGAGCTCCCGTTGGCGGCGTTCGTCGCTGTGCCACATCAGCCAGTTCCATTCGCTCCAGGCGAGGCCGGGTTCGTCCTGTTCGCGCAGCAGTTTGACGCGGGCCAGGGCGGGCAGCTCCGGCAGGGCGCGGTCGCCGGTGGGGACGGCGTTGCCGAAGCGGTAGGGCTCGCCGAGGCGGTCGGCGGCCAGGAAACCGTAGAAGTTGCGTTGCCCGGCGGCCTGTTGCCACAGGCTCTTGGCTTTGCCGTCGTCGCCGTTTTCCTCGGCGGCGCGGCCCAGCCAGTACAGCCAGCGGCTGTCGTCGCGCTCGCTTTGCGGCAGGCGCGCGATCCAGTCCGGAAGCTCGTCCCAGTTCCGTTCGATGACGGCGCGGCGGGCGCGCTGGTCCAGCAGGTCGTTGCCGCCGTGTTCGCGCAACCATTGGTCCAGCCAGTCGCGGTTGTCTTCCACGCCACGGATGGTGGAGTACCAGGCGATGCGCTGGCCGGCGCGCTCCACCAGGGCGGCGTCGGTGAAGCCCAGATCGCCGCGTTTGTCCTCGAACCATTCCCGGGCGGTTTCGGTGTCGGTGTAGGCGAGACGGCGGAAACCGGCGGCGAGCAGCACCTGGCGTTGATCGTCCGGCAGGTCCTTGGGCAGGTCGGTGAGGGTTTCCGGGTCGCCGTAGAGGTCCAGCAGCAAGTCGGCGGCGGTGGCGTAGGCGCTGTCGTCGAGCATCGGACGCAGGTAGCGCATCAGGCCCGGGCTGCGTTCGTAGAAGGCCAGGTCCATGCGCTCCCAGATTTCCTGGTCGCCGATTTGCCCGCGCTGGCGGGCGGCGTTGAAGATCGGATCGCAGGCGGAGGGGCGGGAGTTGCCGGATAGCCACAGTTCGCGGGCCTGGTTCAGGGCCTCCTGGTTGCCGGCCCGCCATTGGGCGTGCCAGTACAGACAGCGCAGCTCCGTGGAACGGGGGGCGCTGTCGTAGACGGCGCGGGCGGCGTCCCAGCGTTCATCCCGGGCGTAGGCCACCAGGGCCAACTGGCGGATGTCGTTGGGCAGCGGGGAATCCGGGTAGCGCTCGGCGTAGTCCTGGACCCGCTGGGGGTTGAGATCGGGCAGGGCGGCGCGCAGCCGGTGAAAATCCAGGTAGGCCTGCAACGGGTGCGCGTCACCGAGGCGGGCCTGGGTGCGGCTGAGGGTTTCCCAGTCATCGTTGCGGGCGGCGTGCAACGCTTCCTGGAAGGGGGTATCGGCGGCCTGGGCCGGCATGGCGACGATCAGGGCGAGCGCGGCCAGAACTGCGGAACGGAACATCCTTGCCTCCACGACTGCATCTGTTCGCCCTATTCTAGCCAGGAGCGGGCGGGCCCGCGTCGTGTTTATGTAAAACTTGGCGGCCGGCGCCGCGCGCCTGGGTCTGGCCGCGCCGCTTCCTTTATACTGCCGCCTTCATTCATGGCGGGAAGAGGCATGGAAAACAGCACGCAATTGCTCCGGCGGCAGGAACAGCTGCTTGCCGGACGGCGCGCCCTGGTGGTGGAAGCGAACGATCCGGCTCTGGCGGCGCTGCCCGCCGAGCAACTCTATGTGCACGCCGACGACTACACCGTGGGTGCTCATCAGTGGGCACCTCTGCCCACGCTGCCGGACGACGTGGACCTGGTGATCCTGCCGCTGCCCAAGGCCGCCGAGCGTCTGGAGTTGCTGCTGCGTGCCCTGGCCGGTGCCGTGGACGCGCCCCTGGAGCTGTGGCTGGTGGGCCCGGCCAAGGGCGGCATCCGTGGCGGCGTGACGCGCCTGTCCCGGTTCGCCGACGAGGTGACGCTGGTGGACAGCGCCCGCCACTGCAAACTCTATCGCGCCCTGCTACGGCCCGGGCCGGCGCTGACCCTGGAGGACGTAGCGTCCTGGATCGAGGTCCGCGACCTGCGGGTGGTCAGTTATCCGGGGGTATTCAGCCACGGACGCCTGGACGAGGGCACGGCCTTGCTGCTGGATGCGCTGGACGACGGGCTGCCCCGGGGCAAGGTGCTCGACATGGGCTGCGGGGGCGGTGCCTTGAGCGCCACCCTGGCCCATGGCGGCTGCCACGTGACCGCCACGGACGTGAGCGCCACCGCGGTGGCCGCCACCACCGCCACCCTGGAGCGCAATCATTTGCAGGGCAAGGTGGTGGGGGGCGATCTTTACGATGGCGTCGCCGGCCGTTACCAGGCGGTGATCACCAACCCGCCGTTCCACGATGGCCGCGAACGCACCACCGCCATCACCCGTCGGCTGATCGAGGAGGCCCCGGACCACCTGGAGGGCGATGGCGTGCTGTGGATGGTGGCCAACCGGGAGCTGCCCTATGTGCAATGGCTGGACGGTGCCTTCAAGCACGTTCAGGTGATGCGCGAGACCAACCGCTTCCGGGTTTACCGGGCGGTACGCTGAAGGGCGCTCAGCGCACATAACCCGGCCCCCGGCTGCGCGTGCGCAGATAGCTGGCAAAGCGGGGCAGGCCGTTCTTGGTGTGGCCGTGGAATTGGTAGGTGACGATGCTGCCGATCGGCGGTGGGTTCTCCCGCTCCGCGTCACTGAAGCCGGTGCCCAGCCGGAAATGCTGTCCGGCCGGAGTTTCCACCAGCAGGGCGCCCATCATTCCCTCCAGCCGGCCCTCGCCGGGCAGGTGCGCCACCACCCGCCCCTCGGCGTCCCGGTAGGGCTTCAGTTTGAGCAGGTCGTCGGAGCGGTAGCCCCGGTAGGGGGCGCTGCCGCGATGCAGCATCAGCCCCTCGCCGCCGGCGGCCACCACCTGGTCCAGCCGGGCCATCAGTTGCGACCGGGTCGCCACCCGTTGCTGGGGCACCGGCTTCAGGTGGGGCGCCGGATGGGCCTTCAGAAGGGCGCGCAGTGCGCGCAGCCGGCGGTCGAAGGGACCCTCGGCGCGGGGCAGATCGAACACCATGTAATAGATGTTCTCCCACTGCTCCGGCTGGGGCTCGGTGCGGCGCAGCGCGCCCATCAAGCGGGCGAAGGTGCCGCGTCCGCGCCACAGTTCACCGTCCAGGGGTTGGTCCGGGAAGCCCTCGGTGAAGCCGGGCGGGGTGCGGATCACGTTGCCGTTGCGGCTCACCAGCCGTTCGCCGTCCCAGTAGGCGCGCACGCCGTCGAACTTTTCGCTGACCCAGTAATCGGTCAGGTCCACGTCGTCCTGGTAGACATTGGCCAGCATCAGCGCCGGGGTGGTTTTGCCGTGGCCCACGGTGGCCGCCACGGTGAGAAACACCACGATCACGGTGACCACGAAATACACAATCGGTCGGGACATGCTTCCTGCCTCCCTGTTCGTGTTCAAATCCTGAACAGGCAGTCTCGGCCGCCGGCGCGGCGCCGGCTATCGGCATGGCGCTGAAAGTCGTGTAAGCGAAATCCCAAGCCGAATGGTGCTTTTCGTCGGGTTTCGTAGGCGAAAACCCCGGTTCGTGCTCTCCCGCCGGCGCCAAACGAAAAAGGGCCGCATTGCGCGGCCCTTTTCGATTTGGAGCGGGTGAAGGGAATCTCCCGCTCCAAACGGAGGTTGGTAGGCAACGATCAATCAGCCAATGCCTGGATAACATGCTGAGGGTCCTTGTGAATCGCCCGCAGCAATGCCTTGGCGGGTCCCGTTGGTTCACGTCGTCCCTGCTCCCAGTTACGGAGCGTGGCAAGTTGCACGTCGATCACTTTGGCAAACTTGGCCTGGCTGAGACCGGTTGTCTGGCGGATAGCCTTCACCTGCATTGCATCCACGGTGAACTCCCGTGAAGGCTGACGCTCACCACGGTGGATTTCATCCATCTGCTGCACGCTTTCCATGAGGTCATCAAAGATTTTGCCCATAGTGATTACCTCCATTGCTCGATAATGTGTTTGAGCGCCTTGCGCTCGGCCGCGCTCAGATCATCTTTTTCGTTTTTCGGATAGATCAGCAGTAACGCGATCTGTGAAGCCGACACGAAATGATAGTAGATAACCCGTGCGCCGCCCCGTTTCCCGCGCCCACTGGCGGCGACCCGTACCTTGCGGAGTCCGCCGGTTCCCTGGATCACGTCACCCATTTTGGGGCTGTCGGCGAGATCCTGCTGGAAGGCGGCGTAACTCTCGTCATCAAGCAGATCACGCAGGCGCTTGGTGAATACCGGGGTCTCGATAAAGATCATGGGAGAATGGTACGCCAGTGGCGTATATGGCGCAATAAGGGTCCGAAGCCCCTGGTGGTGATTACGCCAGCCCTCGGGTTCGCCTCTCGCCGCCCCTGAAGGGCTCCCGGCGATTGGTGGCCAGCTCATACGGAAGGGAAAATTCTGGAGCGGGTGAAGGGAATCGAAATTTATAATTTAACCCAATGGAAACAAAGACTTAAGAATAGAAGAAGGCGGAGGCATACAAATAGGCATACAAAAACCGGGCTGCTGGACCGCTAAAAACGCCTCTTTTTTACCTTGCGGGAAACGCGGGAAGGCCCCTCCAACATGGGCCAGTCAACCATCGCCTGGATAACACGCTGAGGGGCTTTATAGAGTGCCGTTGGCAATACCTCGACCGGTCCCTAGTAGTTGAACCGTA